>JAABUN010000905.1_pt1 | contig 71021 bp, 61 predicted proteins | sample 5559311 | NCBI WGS metagenome assembly JAABUN01 (sample SAMN10711877, study PRJNA513370) | rock metagenome | isolation source: Antarctica rocks | place: Antarctica: Victoria Land, Siegfried Peak sud | reverse complement strand
TTCTCCGCTTTGTGTCCGTGGCCGACGATGACGCGGCCGCCGTCGACGCCACCATCCGGTACAAGCGCCCGGACGGCAGCAGCTCGACGGTGTCGTCGGCCGACATCTACGAGTTCGATGCGGCTGGTCGCCTCACAACGGTCACGTCCTACGCCGTCGAGCTCACGTAGCCCTCGTCGCGGACCGCCCGGAACTGATCGCACCCGCCCCGCGAGCGACCTGCCGGCCCGGGGGTGTCGCCAACTAGTCCCACCTATGCGCCGTGCGCCCTGCACTCCATGCGTCTCGGGCTAGGTGCGGCGGGGGCTGTCGTACGGTGCGCACGTCCGCGACGATGCAGACGTCCGGCTTGCTGTAACGCTGGGACGCTGACCGGCCATGAGAGGACGTGGACAGCATTGACGCCGGGCAGCGGTACGAGGCGATGTACCGGCTGACGTACCCCGTCGTGCTGCGTTACTGCCAGCGTCGGCTGCCGGCGGACACGGCGCGCGATGCCGCGGCAGACGTGTTTCTCATCGCCTGGCGGCGCTTTGCGGAAGTCCCCGATCCTGCGCTGCCGTGGCTGATCAGGACGGCGAGCCTGACAATCAAGGGCGACGGGCGTCGCGCGAACCGAGCGGCACGTCTGGCCGCGAAGGTCGCGGCGGTTGATCCGCCGGTCGCCGTGCCGGACCACGCGGACGCTGTCGCGGACAGGGCACGGGTGCTGGCGGCGCTAGACGGGATGTCGGAGCAGGACAGGGAGTTGCTCAAGCTCACTTCATGGGACGACCTCGACACCGCAACGGCCGCCGCAGTCCTTGGCTGCTCACGGGCCGCATTAAGGGTGCGGCTGCACCGCGCCCGTAGGCGCCTCGCCGTGCTGCTCGACGCCCGACCGTCCGGCGCCGCTCCCGCGGCGCCGCTTCATTCCGTCCCCTGCCTAGAGGAGCCAGCATGACGCTCACGACCCGCGAGGCCGCGGCCATGCTGCGCGCCGCCGATCCCGCCTCCGATGCCACCGGTCTCGACGGGCGCGCCGAAGCCGACCTCCGGCGCATCCTCGCTTCGGCCACCGCCGGTCCCGCCCCGGGGACGCAGCCCCGCCGCCCCAGGTCCCGGCTCCTGGCCGCGGCCGCGGCGGCCGTCGTCGCGGTATCCCTCGCGGGCGTCGCCTTCGGCGGCCCCGGGCTGCTGCCCGCTGGCAGCCCCGCCTACGCGGCCACGCCCGACCAGCTCACCGTCCTGGCGCCGGTCTCCGACGCCGGGTTGCCCGCCGAGGCTGATGCAGCATCTGTGCTCAACGCGATCGCTGCGCGCGCCGCCGCGCTGCCCGACGACATCGGCAATGGCAGGTACGCCCGGATGGAGAGCGAGGGCTGGGCCCTGTGGACCCGTGTCGAGGGCGACCAGGTTGCCAGCGAGGTCGTGCCGCAGCGCTCGACCGTCTGGGCAGCCCGCGACGGCTCGGGTCGCGTCGTCAGCCGCCGCGACGGCCCGGGCACAGACACCAGCACCACAGACAGGGACCTGCCCCGCGGCGAGCGGTCCTTCATGTGGGCCCTCGGCTCGCTCTCCTCCAACGACGCCGAGCTCGCCCGGCAGCTGGAGCTGGGCCACCCCGTAGGGAACGGCCCAGCAGAACGCCTCGTGGCGATCACCGACCTGGCTGCCGAGCAGCCCCTGGCGCCGCCGGTCAGAGCGGCGGTCCTGCGCTATCTGGCACGCACGCCCGGGCTGGCGGTAGCCGGCATCGTCGCGGATCGCGCCGGGAGGCGGGGTGTTGCCGTGTACATCGACACGACGATGAGCGGGCTGCCTGAGCGCCGTACTCTCATCGTCGACCCCGACGACGGCCAGGTCCTCGGCAGCGAGACGCTCCTCACGGAGGACGCCGGCATGCTGAACGTCCCGGTTCCCTCAGTTATCAGCTACACGACGTTCCGCGGCGCCCGCTACACAGACGACCTGAACTAGCGGCCACTTCTCGACGTTCGCTACTGGCACCTCTGTGACGTTCGGCTAACGGCAGCCTCGGAGCCGACGAACCGCAAGGACCGTCTGCGACCCAGCAGGGTCAGCGGGGGCTCCTGATGCCCTCGACTCGCAGTACCCGCTCTCGCGGCAGCACGTAGCCGTCACTGCTCGCCTCCTGCACGAACAGCCAGCCAGGTGTGAACACCACAGCGGCGTCCTGCACTACTTGCGGGTTTCCCTCGACGTCGAACACGTGGAGGCGGGATACGAGGTAGGTCTTGCCCTCGTCGAACTTCGTTGGGAGCGTTCCATCGGAGCGCGTCGTCATGCTGCGGTGAACGGATCGCGGCGCTCGCGGGTTCCTGCGGCTCCGACCGGGCGGCCAGGGCTGCCGAGCCAGCCACGACAGGCCGCGAACCGGCCCGGACGCTAATGCCGGTTACCCAGGGTCCGCGAACACGCGCCAGTAGCGGCTAGGAGGTGCTTGCACCCGCCCCGCGAGCGACCTGCCGGCCCGCGGGTGTCGCCAACTAGCGGCACCGAGGAGACGTGCCCTTCAGGAACTAATGGGCGGGCTTCGCACCGACGCTCCAGCAGCCTGAGAGCGGCGGGGGGTTCGCCGAACTGCCTGAGGCCATGATCGCCTTATGTCGCACCAGAGCGTCCGAATCAGCCATGTGCCGCACTGCCCCGCAGAAGTTCGGAGCGACGGAGGTCATCGGGCTGAGCGGTCGAGACTAGGCACGGCGCCAGATGGCTGACGCGAAGCCGATAAGGAGCACCATCATCGCGATCTGGAGGACGTCCAGTGTGCGGCCCTGCGGCCCGATGAACTGAACCAGCGTCAGCACGATGTAGACGATGACGGCCGGGACCGGGACCGCGCGAGCCCGGATCAGCGCGACCGAGAGCACCAGGGCACCGATCGTGGTCAGCAGGAACCCAGCGATGCTTGGCCCCACCAGGTGTCCTGGGTGGTCGTTGGCGTAGTCGACGAGGGACTGGCCTGCACCCCGTGGGAGCCCTTCCGCGCTGATGAACCACACGAGAGTCGCGAACGCGGTCCCGCCCATCGCGAATAGAATCCCGCCAGCGGTACTGAGGGCCGCGCCCAATAGCGCTGCGACCCGGCCTTTGGCCCGGGCCAGATGCAGGACGCCGAGTCCGACGGTCAGCCCGATCACGGCGAACGCGAACGCGTCGAGCAGCATGCTCGGCCATGCGACGTCGCGACCGTCGAGGAGCTTGTCGTAGGTGAGGATCTTGTCAGCGCCGCTGTCCAGCCGGTCGCCCCACGGGGTCGTCGCGAGCAAGACGATGACGGTGGCAGACGAGGCCGCAAGGGCCGCGGCCGTGAGCCGGACCCGGCCTGAGCCGGTTTCGCTGGTTGCCGCCGAACCGTCCAGCCGTGTGGGTGAAGTGGTGGTCATGCAAACCTCCGGATGGGTCGCTCGATGGACGATGCCTGACGCTAGGGACGCGCCCGGGGTCAGCGGATCGTGGCGGCCACGGTGATCGGGCCCCGTGCTGGCACGGAGCCCCACAACGGGCTCCCGTCCCTACAGTGATCACATGTCCTGGGCCTACCGTGCCGCCGTGGCGTGCGGCGTGCTGGCCGGTCTCCACCTGCTGGTCGCGGTCGGCTTGTTGGCCGCCGCGCCCAACCGCACGTCGTGGCTCACCTTCGTTGTGGGTGTGGCGATCGTGCCGGCCACCACCGGGCTGTCGGTGCTGGTGGCCCGGCGCCGGGAGGGCGCGCCGATCGGCGTGTTGCTCGGGCTGCTGTCACTAGCGGCCGCCCATGTGGTCGGCAAGGAGATCTGGCTGCAGTGGCTCGCGACGACTGACGACCCCGGCCGATGGTCGTGGCTGGTCGCCGCCACCGCCGAGGACGCGTGGTGGGTCCTGACGACGTTCGGGCTGCTGCTGCTGCACTTCCCCGACGGTCGGGTGCCATCCCGACGCTGGCGGTGGGTGCCAGCGACGATGGTGATCGCAACGGTCCTCACCCAGATCGACGGGGCCGTCGCGGACACGCCGTTCCGGGCGCCACTGGCAGACCTGGACCGCCCGTACGCCCCACCGCCTGCCTGGTGGGAGCTGATCGCCCTGATCGCTTTCCTGGTGCTGCTCCTGCTCATGGTGACCTGCACGGTCTCCCTCGGGCTGCGGTTCCGGCGCGCGCAACGCACCCAGCGCCAGCAGATCAAGTGGCTCGCCCTGGCCGGGATCGGCATGCCGCTGTACCCGCTGCTGTGCCTGTTCGAGATCGTGATCTGGGGCGAGCCGCGGTGGCTGAGCGCGGGCGTCGGACTCGCCTCCCTGCTCGCGACCCCGGTGGCGGCCGCGATCGCGGTGCTCAGGTATGACCTGTACGACGTCGACAAGGCGCTGGGGCTCGCCGTCACCTGGGGGCTGGTCACCGCGCTGCTGCTCGGCGTCTACGCGGCGGTCTCGTCCATCGCCGGCGTGCTGATCGGCCAAGACTCACAGGCCGGCGTCGCGATCGGCACCGCCGTAGCGGCGCTGCTCCTGCTCCCCGCCCTGCGCGTCGTACGACACGCGGTCGACGCCCGGCTCTACCCGCTCCGCCGAGCGGCGTTCGCCGCCGTCGACGGCCTGCACCGCGAGGTGAGCGTCGGCCAGGGCCGGCCAGAACAGCTGCAGGAGGTGCTTCGCGAGGCGCTTCGGGACCGGGGACTGCAGGTCGGCTTCCGGACACCGGGTTCAACGGCGTACCTGGATGCAGACGGCGAGCCGGTCCCTGCCGACGGCGTCCCGGTGCTACAGGACGGAGAACAGACAGGGGTGTTGGTCTCCGGGTCGGGGCCGGCATCCGCCGAGCTGCTGCGCGACGTGGCTCAGCGCTGCAGCACGCTTGTCGAGGTGGTCCGGCTCCGCTCCGAGGTGGCTCTGGCCCTGCAGGAGGCGCAGTCGAGCCGAGCTCGGCTGGTCGAGATCGGGTACGCGGAGCGACGCCGCATGGAGCGCGACCTCCACGACGGAGCCCAACAGCGGCTGGTCTCGCTCGGTATGCAGCTCAGGCTCGCACAACGCCACCTCGACGACGGCACCGTCGATGTCGACCAGCTGCTCGACGGCAGCGTTGCCGAGCTCGGCACCGCAGTTGCCGAGCTGCGCCAGATCGCCCACGGGCTGAGACCGAGCAGCCTGGACGACGGCCTCCCGGCCGCGCTGGCCAGTCTGGTCCGCAGCTTGCCGCTCATCGTCGACATGGATGTCGACGGCCGCCCCCTGCCGGACGCCGTCGCGACCACGGCCTACTTCGTCGCCAGCGAGGCGATCACCAACGCCGTCAAGCATGCCGAGGCGTCCCGGATCGTGCTTCAGGTGCTCCGCCGGGACGATCAGCTGCTGGTGCGGGTCACCGACGACGGCTGCGGCGGCGCCCGCCTGGGGCTGCGCTCGGGACTGGTCGACCGCGTTGCCGCGCTCGGCGGCTCGCTTCACGTCGCCAGTCCGGAGGGGCACGGCACCGAGGTGGAGGCGACGCTGCCGTGCGCATCGTGATCGGCGAGGACTCGGCGCTGTTTCGGGAGGGGCTGGCCAGGCTGCTCGAGGACGCCGGCCACGCGGTGGTCGGCCGGGCCGCAGACGCCACCGCGCTGGTCGAGGCGGTCGTGCGGGAGAGACCAGACCTCGCGATCATCGACGTCCGGATGCCCCCAGACGGCACCGATGACGGCGCCCGCGCCGCCAAGGCCCTACGGGGCCAGTTGCCTGAGCTGGCCATCGTCCTGCTCTCGCAGCACGTGGAGACCCGGCACTCGGTCGAACTCGTCACCGGCGGCCGGGTCGGCTACCTGCTCAAGGACCGCGTCTTCGAGGTCGACGATTTCATGGATTCGCTGCGCCGGGTGGCCGCCGGCGGCACTGCCTTGGATCCCGAGGTGGTCGCGACCCTGCTCGGCCCCCGCCGCGAGGACGACCCGCTGGCGCTGCTCACGCCGCGGGAGCGGGACGTACTCGCGCTCATGGCGGAGGGCCGCAACAACGGCGGCATCGCTAGACAGCTGTGGCTCACGGACCGCACCGTCGAGACGCACATCGCCAACATCATGGCCAAGCTCGGCCTACACGAGACGATGGAGGAGCATCGCCGCGTGCTGGCCGTGCTCACCTGGCTCGGGTTGCGTCAGCGCAGCTAGCCGTCGCGTTTTCGCGACTCTCGGGAAACGGGCACCCGGCGCAACGTGCAATACGCAGGACGCGACTGGGACCGACTGCCTCAGATGCGATTCGCTCAAGCGCCGCACACTCGGCGCCACGGGCCAGCGGCGTCATGGCACCGGTCACCCCGCCGGGCCAGGGCCGTCCTCGGCTCGTGGGTTTCGCGCTTGCCTGCAGCGTCGCCAAGCGACACCGAGCTGCGGGCCCCGAGGTGTCGCAGATCCATGGGCGTCGGGTACTCGGAGCCGCCGACGTGGATGCGACCGCGACGCGCTCGCTCCGCGGGTCGCGCATCCCGCAACCGCAGGTTGCTTAGTGCCGGCTAGGAGGTGCTTGCACCCGCCCCGGTGCAAGCACCAAAGACCCGGCTTCGCGAACGTCCGCTCATGCCGCTGACGGAGCGCCGGGGCCAGCACCGACCTCCGTCCATGGAGTCCAAGAGCGGCGGCTCTGGCCGTGGCTCTCGCAGTTCAGTGGCATCCTCAGCAGTTGACCGAAGGAGAAGGCCGTGCGCACCTGGTTGACCGAGCGGTTCGCCTTGACCGTGCCCGTCGTGGCTGCGCCTATGGCCGGTGTCAGCACCGGTCGACTCGCCGCAGCGGTGTCCTCCGCCGGGGGGCTAGGCATGATCGGAGCAGGGCAGACGTCGAACCCTGACCGGTTGCGCGAGCAGTGCGCCGTCGCGCGAGCGGCGGGCCAGTTCGGCGTGGGGCTGATGGCGTGGGCCCTCGCGCAGGACGACGCGCTCGTCGATGTCGTCGTCGCGGAGGCGCCTGCGCTGGTGTCGGTCAGCTACGGGCCCTACGAGCGGTGGATCGAGCCGCTGCGGGCTGCGGGCATCGTCGTAGCGACGCAGGTCGGGACGCTTGAGGAGGCCCGTGTCGCCGAGCAGGCAGGTGTCGATCTGCTCGTCGCGCGTGGCGGTGAGGGCGGCGGTCACGGGCGCGCCGACGTGGCGACACTGCCGCTGCTGCAGAGCGTCCTCGACGCGGTGCAGTGCCCGGTGCTCGCGGCTGGTGGCATCGGCACGGCGCGCGGCCTTGCCGCGGTGCTCGCCGCCGGTTCGGTTGGCGCGTGGGTCGGAACTGCGTTCCTCGCCTGCACAGAGGCCGCCACGTCGGCAGGGGCTCGTGAGCGGCTCCTCGCGGCGAAGGACACGGACACGGCGTACGGACGTGTCTTCGACGTAGGTCAGCGGATGGCTTGGCCACCGGAGTACGGCGGGCGGGCCCTGCGCAACGCCTACTTCGACCACTGGGTCGGGCACGAGGACAAGCTCGCGGGCGACGACGTAGCGTCTGCACAGCTACTGACCGCTCGGCAACAAGGCGACTTCGACGTCGCGTGCGTCTACGCCGGTGAGGGCGTCGGTCTCCTGCGGGACGAGCGGGCGGCAGCCGACGTCGTGGCCGAATTCGCCGAAGCGGAGGCGTTACTCGACCGCGCCGCCAGTCGGTAGCAGCAGTCGCGGCTGCGGCTGAGGACGACACCGGGCCGCGTGCCAGAGTGGGGAGCGCACCCGTCAGCGTAAGACGGCTGGTGCTGTCGACGACGACGACGGCGAGCCGTCAGCCGGCCACTGGAACGACCGAAGGTAGTCGATGGGGAGCAGGCTGGATGCTCGGACGGCCAGGCAGCCTTCCTCCCCGGGAGCGCGCGTGGGAACGGGTCCCATGCCCGAGGACCGGCCGTGGTCCATCGGCACCTCGGTGGAGGACGCCAGGCAGGTGCCGAAGCCCCGGACGAGCAGAGGGCCCGGCCGGTCGGCAGGTCGCGGGTCGTGACGCCCGGCACCGAGCAGTCATGGACGGACCAGGTCCGGTGGACGGTGGACGGTGGCCACCATGCCCAACCGGCAGGCGTGGTCGGCTTGTGGGGGACGGTCCGCGCCACCAGACGACGTCCGCACCTGCCTCGAGGCGCGCTCGTACCGATGAGCGCACCTACGCGGAGCGCGATCCTCCGCCGCTAGGCCACGTCGACACGCGACAGGCTGGCGCTCAGCACGACCGCCTCCTGCACCAGATCGTCGAGCGGCACGCCCAGCGCGTCCGCCAACGCCGCCACCGTGAACAGGGCCGGTGTGGGAACCGCGCCACGCTCGATCTTGCGGATGGTCTCTTGAGCGAGGCCGCACCGCTGCGCCAGGTCCCTGACCGTCATCTGGCCCCGGGCACGCCGCAGGGCGATGCCGAGTGCCCTGCCACGCGTTCGTTCCTGCTCGGTAAGTGCCTCCCTGACCACGTCGCGAGGGTACGCGCTATCCCGGGACACCTGTCCCGGGATAGTTGTACCGTCTGTGCATGCGCCTGCCCGTACGCCACTCCAGCGAGCTCGCCGCCATGCGCGAAGCGGGCCGGGTGGTCGCGTCCACCCTGCAAGCCGTGGGCGAGGCCGCCATCCCCGGCGTGCGTCTGCGCGACCTGGACGAGCTCGCGCAGACGCACCTGCGCGAAGCGGGCGCCACCTCGCCCTTCCTCGGCTACTCCCCCGCCTGGGCGCCCACGCCGTTCAACGGCGTGCTGTGCCTGTCACCGAACGAGATCGTCGTCCACGGCCGCCCCACCGGCCAACGCCTGCGGGACGGAGACCTCCTCAGCGTCGACTGCGGCGCGACCATCGACGGCTGGAACGGCGACGCCGCCGTCACCCTGCACATCGGCGACGCGACCGCCCAGGACCTGCGGCTCGTCGCGGCGACGGAAAAGGCCCTAGCGGCCGGCGTGGCCGCCGCCGTACCGGGCGCGACGCTGCAGGACGTCGCCCGGGCCGTCGACGCGGTCGCCCGCGGCTACGGCTACGTGCACCTGCCCGACCACGGCGGGCACGGCATCGGCCGTGAGATGCACGAGCCGCCGTTCGTCCCGATGCAGCCCATGCCCGGATACGACCAGTACCGACTGCGGGCCGGCAACACGATCGCCATCGAGCCGATGCTCCTCGCCGGCGGCAGCGACTACCGAACGAAGAAGGACGGCTGGTCCATCGTGACCGCTGACAAGCGACGTGCCGCACACGTCGAGCACACCGTAGCTGTCACCGACGACGGGCCGGTCATCCTCACCCGGACCTGACACCGGCGAACGGCCGCAACTGCCGCTGAGAGGTGCGCCACGTCAACGACGTCACTCTGTGCGATCAACGAGCGCTTGTGCACCGTCACCTGCGCCGATCCCGCATAGTCCTGCAGCAAGCAGACGGCTCCGTCCCGGCGCCGCTGCCCAGCCCGCAACACGGCTCGACGCCACGGTGGGCTCGAGCCGCACCGGGGCGTCCTCACGGCATCAACCCAGGGGACGAGCGAGGCGGGTCTCAGCTGCTCCTGCGCCACATGGAGGCACCGAGGAAGGCCAGCATCGACGCGAGCGGCCACCCGATCATCGCCTCCTCGGCCTGCACCTTGACGGGCAGCTCGAACACCTTGCCGTCGCTGCGCTGGAGGGCCTCGCGCAGCGCTGGGGCGCCTACCTCGTGGCCCACGGTCATGGCCACGTAAGCAGCGATCATTCCGCCTGCGGCAAGTGCCAGCACCACGACCGGGCCGTACGCGGAACCCAGCTTCCAGGCGAGCACGCCAGCGACGAGCCCCGCTACGAAGACAGCAGCGAGGAAGTAGGCATCTGCAGCGATGAAGCCGTCGGCGTAGGCCTCGACGAGGTTGACGTCCTCTCCGACCACCACGACCTCGACGCGGGGAGCGAGCAGCGACCAGAGCAACCCGACGGGTGCGCCGGCCAGGATGGTGACGACGAACGTGACCAGTCCTGCCTTGATGTCGTCGCGAAGGGGGGGCGCCACAGGTTCTTCGCGCTCGTAGGGCACACCGAACGCCACCCCGGACACGACCTGGCGGCGCGGGTCGGGGCTGGACCACGAGGTGCTCACCCGTCCATCGTGCCCGCTGAGCAGCCCGGCGCCCCCATCGCACGCAGAGCCGGTCGGCTCACTGCCAGGTGTCGGCCGTGCGCCAGACCAGGATGTCGAGGATGCGGAGCTGGCTGACCGGGGTGCCCTCCGCGGCCGCCAGCCGCTCCAGCTCGTCGAAGGCCGCAGCCTCGGCCTGCAGGTCGTCGCGCATCTGCGTGCAGAGCATGTCCATGAACTGCTGCCACGAGTGGTGCGGCGAGCGCGGGATCACTCCGGGCGCGGTGTAGGCCTCGAAGATGCGGGAGTCGTAGAGCGGGACGAGGTCGGGGCGCTTGCGGTGCAGCACCTTGCTGACGATGGTGCCGCGGATGCCCCGTCCTGCGTAGCGAGGTTCGTCGAGGATGCCGAACAAGCCGGCCACGCACATCACGTGGTCCTCGTCGGCGTCCTGGAGGCTCACGGCGGGCAGGTCGGCGACGGCCTCGAGGGCGGGCAGCATCTCGCGCAGCAGGGAGAAGCGGCCCGGGTCCAGGTGCGCCCCCATGAGCGTGGGTGCCAGGAGGTCGCCGTCGACGAGCTCTGCCGAGCCGTTCGTCACGAGGCAGTCGTAGGCCGGGTAGGCGTAGCCGTTGCGGACGTCGAGGTAGTCGAGCAGCACCTGGTCGGGGTGCTCGACCACGAGGGTTCCGGCACACAGCCGGAGAGCGCGCGGCCCGTCGGCCCGGTCCGCTGCCGGTCGCAGGACGCGTTCGGGGCGATGGTCCTCCATCACGCCCCCGTCGGGAGGCAGCCGGTGCCCAGCAGGGCCTTGAGGTCGGCGAACAGTGCCGGGGTCGCTCGCACCCGCAGAGAGTCGTCGAGGCGTACGACGGTCGTCTTGCCTGCGTGCACCAGCTGCAGGTGCACCTCGGTCGTTCCGGGGTGGCTGGCGAGCACCTCCTTGAAGCGCTCGACGACCGGCGGGGTGACCCGGGGGGTCGGGAGCGAGACCACGACCGGGCCGCGTGGACCGACCGACAGGTCGGGGACGGTGACCTCGTTGGCGATCAGCTTGGGAACGTCCTCGCGCCGGTCCACCCGACCGCGCACGAGCACGACCGCGTCCTCGACGAGGTGCACGGCCGCCGAGACGTAGCTCTGGGGGAAGAACATGACCTCGACGGCTCCCTCGAGGTCCTCGAGGGTCACCAGTGCCCAGGGGTTGCCCTGCTTGGTCATCTTGCGGGTCACGCTGGACAGGATGCCCCCGACGACGACGGTGCGGCCGTCGTCGCAGTCGGCCAACTGGGAGACCGGCAGGTCGACGGCGCTGGCCAGCAGGTGCTCGACCCCGAACAGCGGATGGTCCGAGACGTAGAGCCCCAGCATCTCGCGCTCGTAGGTGAGCAGCACGGACTTCTCCCACTCCCCCATCGGCACGACGACGTCGAACAGGCCGCCGCCCCCGGGCTCGGCGTCGTCGGCGCCGAACAGGTCGAACTGACCGATCGCCTCGGCCCGTTTGGTCTCCATGCACGCCTCGATGGCCTCGGCGTGAACGTGCACCAGCCCCTTGCGGCTGTGGCCGAGAGAGTCGAAAGCACCTGACTTGCACAAGGACTCGACTGTCTTCTTGTTGCACGCCACCGCCTCCACCTTGCGGAGGAAGTCGCCGAAGTCGGCGTAGCGCCCCTTGGCCTCGCGGGTCGCCACGATGGAGGCGACGACGTTGGCCCCGACGTTGCGGATCGCTGTCAGGCCGAAGCGGATGTCGGTGCCACGGGGGGTGAAGTCCCCGTCGGAGTCGTTGACGTCAGGGGGAAGGACCTTGATGCCCATGCGCCGGCACTCGGCGAGGTAGAGCGCGCTCTTGTCCTTGTCGTCCTTGACCGAGGTGAGCAGTGCCGCCATGTACTCGGCGGGGAAGTTGGCCTTGAGGTAGGCCGTCCAGAAGCTGACCAGCCCGTAGCCCGCGGTGTGCGCGCGGTTGAAGGCGTAGTCCGAGAACGGGACGAGGATGTCCCAGAGCGTCTTGATCGCGGCCTCGGAGTAACCGTTGGCCTTCATCCCGCCCGAGAACGGGATGTACTCCTTGTCGAGGATCTCCTTCTTCTTCTTGCCCATGGCCCGGCGCAGGAGGTCAGCAGCGCCCAGGGTGTAGCCGGCCAGGCGCTGGGCGATCGCCATGACCTGCTCCTGGTAGACGATCAGCCCGTAGGTGTCCCCCAGGATGTCCTCGAGCGGTTCGGCCAGTTCGGCGTGGATCGGCACGACCGGCTTGCGGCCCGTCTTGCGGTCGGCGTAGTCGTTGTGGGCGTTGGCGCCCATCGGGCCTGGCCGGTAGAGCGCGAGCACAGCGGAGATGGACTCGAAGCTGTCCGGGCGCATCGACCGCAGCAGCGCGCGCATCGGCCCACCGTCGAGCTGGAAGACCCCGAGCGTGTCACCGCGCGAGAGCAGCTCATAGGTCAGCGGGTCTGGCGTCATCTCGTCGAGCTTCTCGAGCACGACCGTCTGACCCCGATTGCTCTCGATGTGCTTGAGGCAGTCGTCGAGGACCGTGAGGTTGCGCAACCCCAGGAAGTCCATCTTGAGCAGGCCCAGCGTCTCGCAGGCGCCCATGTCGAACTGGGTGATGATCGCGCCGTCCTGGTCCCGCCGGTGGATCGGGATGACGTCCAGCAGGGGCTCCCGGCACAGGATGACGCCCGCGGCGTGCACGCCCCACTGGCGCTTCAGCCCCTCCAGGCCGCGGGCGGTGTCGACGACCGCCTTGGCGTCGGGGTCGCTCTCGTAGAGCGCCCGGAACTCACCGGCCTCGCCGTAGCGCTTGTGGGTCGGGTCGAAGATCCCGGCGAGCGGGATGTCCTTGCCCATCACCGCCGCCGGCATCGCCTTGGTGATCTTGTCGCCGGTGGCGTAGGGGAAGCCGAGCACCCGGGCCGCGTCCTTGACCGCCGCCTTGGCCTTGATCGTCCCGTAGGTGATGATCTGCGAGACGCGCTCCTCGCCGTACTTCTCGGTCGCGTAGCGGATCATGTCGCCGCGCCGGCGCTCGTCGAAGTCGAGGTCGATGTCGGGCATCGAGATGCGCTCGGGGTTGAGGAAGCGCTCGAACAGCAGCTTGTGCTTGATGGGGTCGAGCTCGGTGATCGCCAGGGCGTAGGCCACCAGCGAGCCGGCGGCCGAACCACGACCGGGCCCGACCCGGATGCCGGCCTCGTGGGCGTAGCGGACCAGGTCAGCCGTCACGAGGAAGTAGCCCGGGAAGCCCATCTGGCAGATGACGTCGACCTCGTAGTCGGCCTGGATCGTGTGCGCCTCCGGGACACCGCCCGGGAAGCGCTTGCGCAGCCCCTCGTGCACCTGTGCGCGCAGCCAGGTCATCTCGTCGTAGCCCTCGGGCACAGGGACGCGCGGCATGAGATCGCGGCCCTCGACGAAGTCCATGGAGGCGCGCTCGGCGATCAGCAGGGTGTTGTCGCAGGCCTCGGGGAACTCGCTCCACAGCTCGCGCATCTCGCGCGGGCTCTTGAGGTAGAAGTCCTGCGCGTCGAACTTGAACCGCTGCGGGTCGGCCATCGTCTTGCCCGACTGGACGCACAGCAGGACCTCGTGGGCCTTGGCGTCCTCGGGCGAGGTGTAGTGCAGGTCGTTGGTCGCGATGAACGGGATGTCGAGCTCACGAGCCAGGCGGATGAGGTCCTTCTGGGCGCGGCGCTCGATCGGGATCCCGTGGTCCATCAGCTCGCAGTAGAAGTTCTCGCGGCCGAAGATCTCGCGGAACTCACCTGCGCTGCGCTTGGCCGCCTCGTAGTTGCCCATGCGCAGGTAGGTCTGGATCTCACCCGAGGGGCAGCCGGTCGTGCCGATCATGTCCTTGGCGTGCTCGGCCAGCAGCTCCTTGTCGGCGCGCGGCTTGTAGTAGTAGCCCTCCAGACTCGCCAGGCTGGAGATGCGGAAGAGCCGGTGCATGCCCTCGGTGCTGGTCGCCAGCACCGTCATGTGCGTGTAGGCGCCGCCTCCTGAGACGTCGTCCTCGCCGCCGGACCCCCACTTGACCCGGGTCTTGTCGAACCGGCTCCCCGGCGCGACGTAGAGCTCGCTGCCGATGATCGGGTTGATGCCGTGGGCCTTTGCCTTCTTCCAGAAGTCGAAGGCGCCGAAGACGTTGCCGTGGTCGGTCATCGCCAGGGCCGGCATGCCCATCTCGGCGGTCTTGGCGAACAGGTCGTCGAGCCGCGCAGCACCGTCGAGCATGGAGTACTCGGTGTGCACGTGCAGGTGCACGAACGAGTCGTCTGCTCGGGACAAGGCCAGGCTCCTGGATCTTCGGCACGCCGGATCTGCTGATCCGCAACGGGCGATCGGTCCGAGGGGAAGGCGGGCCGTGCTGTGCGGGTCTTGCTGGGGCGGGTGGTGCTGTGCGGGTCGTGCTGTGCGGGTGGTGCTGTGCGGCGGGTGGTGCGGTGACAACTCTGCCACGCACCTGCGACAGTCCGGCCGAGGACGCACGGGGTGTCGGACTCCCGGGCGCGCCGCGGCCGGGGTCGGCGCCGGAGAGCTCGAGGGGGGCCCATGGTTGCGGATCGCAGGGTGTTCGAGGAGGTCCTCGAGCGGCTGGAGCCGCTCGGGGACGTGACGGGAAAGGCGATGTTCGGCGGCTTCGGCTTCTGGGAGACCGGCGACATGTTCGGCCTGCTCGACGGCGGCGGTCAGCTCCACCTGAAGGTCGACGACGAGTCGGTCCAGGACTACCGCGACGCGGGCTGTGAGCCGTTCCAGCCGCACATGGCCGGGGGGCGGCAGATGACCAGTCGCTCGTACTGGACCGTGCCGGACGAGGTTCTCGCTGACGATGACCGCTTCGTCGCGTGGGCCCGCCGCGCCGTGGACGTCGGCCACGCGACCGCCCGGCGCAGGCCGGCGCGGCCCCGCAGCGGCTGAACGCCCGTCCGGGCCCCCGGGGGCGGTCTGTCAGAGCCCCTGGCTAGCGTGGGCCGGACCCGACGAAGGAGTGGACGCATGCGCGGACGTGGAGTACGGCTCGTGACCCGACCCAAGGGCGAGCCGACGCCGGCCGACTTCGAGCTCGTGGAGGTGGAGGTCCCCGAACCCGCGGACGGCGAAGTGCTGGTGCGCAACCGGTTCCTGTCCGTCGACCCCTACATGCGCGGCCGCATGAACGACGCCAAGAGCTACGCCGCCCCGTACGCCCTCGGTGAGGTCATGCACGGCGGCGCCGTGGGCGAAGTGGTCGCGTCCAAGGCGGACAGCCACGCGGTAGGCGACCTTGTCCTGTCTGCTCAGGGGTGGCGCGAGCTCGCGGCGGGTCCGGCCCAGGAGTTCCGGGTCATGCCGCCGAGCGACCACCCGTCCCACTACCTCGGCGTGCTCGGCATGCCCGGCCTCACCGCCTACGCAGGGCTCTTCCGGGTCGGCGCCTTCACGGCTGGGCAGACCGTGTTCGTCTCCGGGGCGGCCGGAGCCGTCGGCAGCATCGTCGGTCAGCTGGCCAAGCTGCGCGGGGGCACCGTGCACGGCAGCGCGGGGTCGCCCGAGAAGGTGGCCTGGCTTCGCGAGCTGGGCTTCGACTCGGCCTTCGACTACCACGACGGCAGGGTGGTGGACCAGCTCCGGCGGGCAGCTCCGGACGGCATCGACGTCTACTTCGACAACGTGGGCGGCGAGCACCTCGAAGCAGCGCTCGACTCGCTCGTCGTGCACGGCCGGGCCGTCATCTGCGGGATGATCTCGCAGTACAACGCGACCGAGCCCTCCCCCGCCCCGCGCAACCTGTCCACGCTGATCGCCAAGCGGCTGACCGTGCAGGGCCTTCTGGTCAGCGACCACAACGACATGATGCCGGCCTTCCTCGAGGAGGTCGGCGGCGCGCTCGCCGACGGTCGCCTCCAGGCGCGGGAGACCGTGGTGGACGGCATCGAGTCGGCGGTCGAGGCCTTCCTCGGCCTGCTCCGAGGGGACAACACCGGCAAGATGGTCGTGCGCCTGCCGGACAGCACGTCACCGTGACCTCCGCCGAAGCACCGCTGCCCGGCACCCCTGCTGTCCCCAGTGACACCGTCCGGCTGAGCAGCGGGTCCGAGCTGCCGCTGCTCGGCTTCGGTACCTGGCGGCTGAAGGACTCCGGAGCCACGGATGCAGTGATCCGCGCCCTCGAGGTCGGCTACCGGCACGTGGACACCGCCACGATCTACGGCAACGAGCGTGAGGTCGGGGCCGCGTTGCGCGACAGCACGGTCCCCAGGGAGCAGGTCTTCGTCACGAGCAAGGTCCCGCCCGACCGGGCTGATCGGGCTAGGGCGACGCTCGAGGAGAGCCTCGGGCTGCTCGGCCTCGACGCCCTCGACCTGTGGTTGATCCACTGGCCGCCCTCGACAGGGAGCGTCGACCTGTGGCGGGAGGTGCTGACGGCGAAGGACGCCGGGCTGGTGCGCGACGTCGGGGTCAGCAACTACTCCCTGGCGCAGCTCGACGAGCTCTCCGCGAGCACGGGCACCATGCCATCGGTGAACCAGATCAAGTGGAGCCCTTACCTGTTCGACTCAGCACTTTTGAAGGGGCACCGCGAGCGCGGCGTCGCGGTCGAGGGCTACAGCGGCCTGAAGGGAGGGACGCTGGAGGAGCCCGTCGTGAAGCGGGTTGCCGAGCGACTCGGTTGCTCTCCTGCTCAGGTGCTGCTGCGCTGGCAGCTCGATCACGGGGTCGTCGCCATCCCCAAGTCCACGGACCCACACCGCATCGCGTCCAACGCCGACCTCAACGGCTGCGTCCTCACCCCTGAGGACCGGGCCGACCTGGACGGGCTCTCCCGGGTCTGACCAGGGCGAACCGGTGCGGCTCGGCGGCTCAGGGCGAGAGTTCGCGCCGCATCGCGACGTGCTCGATGCCGGCCTCGAGGTAGACCTCGCCGTAGGCCGCGAACCTCGCCCGCTCGTAGAAGCGCCTGGCGTGCACCTGCGCGTGCAGCTCCACCACAGGCAGTCCTCGTTCCTGCGCGCGCGTCACGAGCAGGTCGAGGACAGCTCGGCCGGTGCCGCGCCCCCGCTCAGTGGCGCTGACCGCCATCCGGCCGATCGTGCCCACCTCACCCTGCGTGCCCTCCACCAGCAGGCCGTCCTGGTCCGTGCCGCCGTCCAGGAGCCGACCTGTCGCGACCACCCGGCCCTGGCAGAGAGCCAGGGCGTGCTCAGCCGTCGCGTCGAGGTCGTCGCGCTCCAGCTCCTGCGGCACACCCTGCCCGACGACGAACACCTCGTGCCGGAGGGCGTACGCGGCCGCGAGGTCGTCGGGGCCGGCCATCCGGACCTCGACCGTCACAAGCGGCCGCCGTCGGCCTCCGCGACCCGGTCGAGCGCGTGCTGCAGATCCGCCGGGTAGGAGCTCTCGAAGCTGACCCAGGACCCGTCGTCAGGGTGCGCGAACGACAGTCGCACGGCGTGCAGCCACTGCCGCTCCATCTTGAGCTTCTTCGACAGCGTCGGGTCCGCGCCGTAGGTGACGTCGCCCACGCAGGGGTGGCGCAGCGCGGACATGTGGACCCGGATCTGGTGCGTACGCCCGGTCTCGAGGTGGACCTCCAGCAGGGTGGCGTGCCGGAAGGCCTCGAGAGTCTCGTAGTGCGTGACGCTTTCGCGTCCTCCGGCAACCACCGCGAAGCGGTACGCGGAGCTGGGGTGCCGGTCGATGGGTGCGTCCACCGTGCCGCTGAGCGGGTCCGGATGACCCTGGACGAGCGCGTGGTAGCGCTTGTCGACAGTGCGCTCGCGGAAGGCGTCCTTGAGCACGGAGTAGGCCCGCTCGCTCTTGGCGACCACCATCAGCCCACTGGTGCCGACGTCGAGGCGGTGGACGATGCCCTGGCGCTCCTCGGCGCCGCTGGTGCTGACCCGGTGGCCCGCGGCTGTGAGCCCGCCGATCACAGTCGGCCCCTCCCATCCCGGGCTCGGGTGGGCGGCCACTCCCACCGGCTTGTCGACGACCATCAGGTCGGCATCCTCATGCACGACCACCAGTCCCTCGACGAGCACCGGGTCGGGACGGGCTTCACGGGCCGGCTCAGGCAGGTCGACCTCGAGGACCGCTCCAGCGGTCACCCGCTCGCTCTTGATGCTGACCTGCCCATCAAGGCTGGCGAGGCCGGCGCCGACCAGGTCGGCGGCGGCGGTCCGCGACAGGCCGAAAAGGCGGCTGATGGCGGCGTCGAGCCTCATGCCGTCCAGGCCCTCGGGCACCGGGAGGGAGCGGTGCTGGGTCATGCGTCCATCATGCGGCCCGGTCTGCCCGACCGGTTCGGGAGCCGTCCACCTCGATGCCTCGGAAGGAGGCGAAGACCGCCAGCGCCGCACCCACCGAGATCGCGCTGTCGGCCACGTTGAAGCTGGGGAAGACCTGGAAGTCGATGAAGTCGACGACGGCCCCACGACCCGGCCCCGGGCTGCGGAACAACCGGTCCAGCAGGTTGCCGGTAGCTCCAGCGAGCAGCAGCCCCAAGCTCAGCGCCCACAGGCTGCTGTCGAGGCGGCGGGACAACCGCACGATGGCGATCACGACACCGATCGCGACGGCGGTGAACACGATCGTGTAGCCCTCTGCGAACGAGAAAGCCGCCCCGGAGTTCCGCGACACCCTGAGCAGCAGCTGCCCACCGAGCAGCTCCACGGTCCGCCGGCCTTCGAGCTCGGCGACCACGAGCAGCTTCGTCGCCACGTCCGCCGCTAGCGCCAAGACGGCCACGACAACCAGGAGCCGGGTACGAGACCCGCTTCGCTCACTCGGCCTGGGCTCACTCGGCCTGGGCTCACTCGGCCTGGGCTCACTCGGCTCAGGCTCGATTGGGTCCGGTGCGTGCGGGGACTCGTCGCTCAGCGCCTTTCCTCGCGCTGCTTGCAGGAGACGCAGAGCGTCGCCCGCGGGAAGGCCTTGAGGCGCGCCTTCGGGATCGGGTTGCCGCAGTTCTCGCAACGGCCGTAGATGCCGGCCTCGAGGCGCCCCAGCGCGCGCTCGATCTGCACGAGCAGGTCCCGGCTGTTGTTCGCCAAGGACATCTCGTGCTCGCGCTCGAAGGTCTTGGTGCCCGCGTCGGCCTCGTCGCCCGAGCCCTCGCTGCTCTGGTCCCGCTTGAGGCTCTCGCTGGCTGCCTCGGCGGTGTCGATCTCACCGCGCAGCTCGCGAGCCTGGCCCTCGAGTTCGTTGCGGATGGCCTTGAGCTCCGCGGAGGTCCAAGCGTCGGCGCCGGTCAGCGGGCCTGAGGGGATGGCTGGCGCAGCCGCCTTCGTCGCTCGAGCAGCCGGCTTCGACGCGGCCTGGACCGTGGCAGGCGCCGCGGGGACGTCGGACGAGCCAGCCGTGGCCGGGGCCTTCACTGTCGAAGCCTTCGCCGCCGGGGCCTTCGCTTCCGGGGCCTTCCCTGTCGGGGCCTTCACCGCCGGGGCCTTCCCTGTCGGGGCCTTCACCGCCGGGGCCTTCACCGCCGGGGCCTTCACCGCCGGGGCCTTCACCGCCGGGGCCTTCACCGCCGGGGCCTTCACCGCCGGGGCCTTCACTGCGGGAGCCTTCACTGCGGGAGCCTTCGCCGCCGGGGCCTTCACCGCGGGAGCCTTCGCTGCCGAAGCCTTCGCTGCCGGGGCCGCCTTGGCTGGAGCCTTCTCAACGGCCGCAGCCGTCGGAACCTTGGTGGCTGCCGTCTTTGCGGGGGCCTTTCGAGCGGACGCCGCGTTCTGCGCCGGGGCCCCTCCAGCAGAGGCCGCCTTGGTCGCTGGGTTCTTCACCGGGGCCTTCACCGCAGAGGCGCCCTTGGACGCAGGCGCCTTGGGCGCGCTGATCTTGGCCGGCGCAGCCTTGGTCGGGGCTGCCTTGGCAGGCGCAGCCTTTGCCGGGAGCGACCCGGGCGAGGCTGCCTTGACCGCGGCTCCCTTGACGGCCCGTGTCCGGGACCCGCCCTTCGTTGCCGGCACGGTCTTGCCTGGCGCCTTGCCGCCTGCCTTGGCTGCTGAATGCTTGGCCGCTGGAGCCTTGGCCGCTCGAGCCTTGGTTGCTGAAGCCTTGGCTTCGGCCGTGGAGACCGGCCTTCCTGGCGCCGCCGCGACTGCGGAGGTGCCAGCACCCTTGGAGGGAGCACCCGTCAGCAGACCGCGAACCTTCTTGCCGAAGCCCGCCATGCTGCCCTCTCGACCGCCCCCGACGCCCGGATGGGCAAGATCATGGACCGGCCGCAGGATACGTGAGGCCGAGCGCAAGGCACAACGCGCCACGCTCACGGCCCGGTCGTCTTCGTGCAGACAGCCGGCGAAACGTGTGATCCTGACGTCATGGCAGCCAACTGCGACAGCGCATCGGCCCGCTTGGTGCGGACGCCCACGTGGCTCGTGGTCGGCGTCCTCGCCGTCGCCACGGCACTGGCCTACGTCGCCTGGCTCGGCTGGGACCAGGAGTACCAGTACGACCCGGTCACAGACGCGCAGACCGGGCCGTACCGAGCCTGGCAGGTCGTCGGATGCGGGCTGACGCTCACCGGACTCACCATCGCGGCTGGACTCGCGCGACGTCCGGGGGCAGCCCTCGCTGTCGTCCCCACGGTGTTCACCGTCGCCTGGTCATCGCAGGCGAGCAGCGACGACAGCGGGTTATGGCTCGTCGGCGCCACGACGCTCCTGCTCGGGAGCCTGGCGTCGGTTGCAGGGGTCGCCTACTTCGTCGACGCGACGTCCCGGTCTCGAGCAGGTGCACGAGGACCCCGGTCCGGGCAGAAAGTCATGCCCGGTCCCCCCTGAGGCTGCACTACGCTCAGCGCTGCGCTGACGGGGACCAGTAGCGACGCAAGCAGCCCAGAGCGATCCGGGGGCGGTGGGAGCCCGGAGGCGAGCCCGCCGTGAACATCAGCCCCGACGCACGCCCCAGCGCGCACGGCACGGCCAGAGCGGGGGCCCGGACGCCGATCGGCGGACGGCTCCAAGGAGGGTGGTACCGCGGGGCCCCGGCCTCGTCCCTTCGTCGACGCAGTCCACGACGGAGGAAGTGCCATGGAGCAGCTGCCCGCACAGGTCGACCTGCCGCTGCTCGAGCGACAGGTGCTCGAGCGCTGGGAGCGGGAGCGGGTCTTCGAGCAGACCCTTGAGCAGACCGCGGGCGGCCAGCCGTGGGTCTTCTACGAGGGGCCCCCGACGGCCAACGGCCACCCAGGCACCCACCACGTCGAGGCGCGCGTCTTCAAGGACCTGTTTCCCCGCTTCAAGACGATGCAGGGTCGGTCCGTCGCTCGACGGGCCGGGTGGGACTGCCACGGTCTCCCCGTCGAACTGGCCGTCGAGAAGGAGCTGGGGTTCACAGGTAAGGGTGACATCGAGGCATACGGCGTTGCGGCGTTCAACGACAAGTGCCGCGAAAGTGTGGGAAGGCATGTCGACGCCTTCGAGCAGATGACCCGGCGGATGGGCTACTGGGTCGACATGGCCTCGGCCTACCGAACGATGGACGCGAGTTACGTCCAGAGCGTGTGGTGGTCGCTCAAGAAGATCGCGGAGGCCGGCCTGCTGGTTGAGGACCACCGGGTCGCGCCCTACTGCCCCCGGTGCGGCACGGGCCTGTCGGACCACGAGGTTGCCCAGGGCTACGAGGACGTCGTGGACCCCAGCGTCTACGTCCGCTTCCCCGTGACCGCGGGGCCGCTGCGCGAGCTCGGCGCGGCCCTGCTGGTCTGGACGACGACGCCCTGGACGCTGGTGTCCAACACCGCCGTGGCGGTCAACCCCGACGTCACCTACGTCGCCGCGCGCCTCGGCGACGAGGTGCTGGTCGTGGCCGAGCCGCTGCTGGCGGTGCTCGGCGGTTCCACACCGGAAGGCCCGGTGGAAGTGCTGGACCGCTTCCCGGGAACCGCGCTCGAGCACACCCCGTACGCCCGGCCCTTCGAGCTGATCGAGTTCCCGGAGGGGGTGCGCGCCCACTACGTCGGCCTGGCGGACTACGTCACGACCGACAGCGGCACAGGCCTGGTCCACCAGTCCCCCGCGTTCGGCGCGGACGACATGCTCGTAGCAAGGCGCTACGGCCTGCCGGTCCTCAACCCCGTCCTTCCGGACGGGACCTTCGAACCCGCACTGCCCCTGGTGGGCGGCCGCTTCTTCAAGGACGCAGACGCCCCTCTGGTCGCGGACCTGCGCGCCCGCGGTCTGCTGTTCCGCGAGGCGCCCTACGAGCACAGCTACCCGCACTGCTGGCGCTGCCACACGGCCCTGCTCTACTACGCGCTCCCGAGCTGGTACATCCGTACGACAGCGATCAAGGACCGCCTGATCGAGGAGAACGACTCGACCAGGTGGTATCCGCCGACGATCCAGCACGGCCGCTACGGCGACTGGCTCGAGAACAACATCGACTGGGCCCTGTCCCGGAACCGCTACTGGGGCACCCCCCTACCCATCTGGCGCTGCTCGCTCGAGGCGAGCCACTGGCAGGCCTACGGGTCGCTCGCAGAGCTCGGGGCGGCCGCCGGGCAGGACCTGTCCGAGCTCGACCCGCACCGCCCGTACGTCGACGACGTCGTGGTGGCCTGCGAGCGCTGCGACGCGCCCGCGAACCGGGTGCCCGAGGTCATCGACGGCTGGTACGACTCGGGCGCGATGCCGTTCGCCCAGGTCGGATACCCGTGGTCGGGCGTCGAGCCCGCCTACCCGGCCCAGTTCATCTGTGAAGCCATCGACCAGACCCGCGGCTGGTTCTACACGCTCATGACCGTCGGGACGCTGGTGTTCGATCGCAGCTCCTACGAGACGGTGCTGTGCCTCGGCCACATCCTCGACGGGGACGGCCGCAAGATGAGCAAGCACCTGGGCAACGTCCTCGACCCGTTCGAGCTGTTCGACCGGCACGGTGCCGACGCGGTCCGCTGGTACATGCTCTGCGGCGGCAGTCCGTGGTCGGCACGGCGGGTCGGGCACGAGCAGATCGACGAGGTCGTCCGCAAGGTCCTGCTCACCTACTGGAACACCGCGGCCTTCCACACGCTGTACGCGCAGGCCAACGGCTGGGAGCCAGGGACGCAGGCCCCCTCCCGCGGCGACCGGCCGCTGCTCGACCAGTGGGCTCTGTCGCAGACGCACTCCACGGCCGTGGAGGTGACGGCGGCGCTCGAGGAATTCGACTCGCTCAAGGCGGGGCGCCTGCTCAGTGCCTGCATCGACGACCTGTCCAACTGGTACGTCCGGACCTCGCGCCGACGGTTCTGGGGTGGCGACCCGTCAGCCCTCGCCACCCTCCACGAGTGCCTCGAGACCCTGACCCTGGTCATGGCCCCCTTCATCCCGTTCGTGACCGAGGCCGTCTGGCAGGCGCTGTTCACCGGAGCCGACCGGCCGGAGTCGGTGCACCTAGCCCGATGGCCCGACGCGGACACGGGGGCGATCGACCCGCTCCTCGCCGAGCAAGTCGGGTTGACACGTCGGCTTGTCGACTTGGGTCGGCAAGCCCGGGCAGAGTCGAAGGTCAAGACGCGCCAGCCGCTGGGGCGGGCCCTGGTCTCTGCGGCCGGGTGGGACACCCTGCCGGAGCAGCTGCGGGCACTGGTCGCGGCGGAGTTGAACGTGCACATCGTCGAGGGCCTGTCCGCGGGCGCCGATCTCGTCGACGTGAGCGTCAAGGCGAACTTCCGCGTCCTCGGCAAGCGCTTCGGCAAGCACGTGCAGTCCGTCGCTCGCGCCGTCGCGGAGGCCGACCCCGTCGCCCTGACCCAGGCGCTGCGCGCCGGAACCGGCGGTGTGGAGGTCGACGGTGACGTCGTACCGCTCTCTGCAGATGAGGTGATCATCACCGAGACGCCCCGGAGCGGTTGGGCCGTCGCCACCGCTTCGGGCGAGACCTTGGCCCTGGATCTCGAGCTCACTCCTGAGCTCCGTCGAGCGGGGCTGGTACGCGAGGCAGTCCGCCTCGTGCAGGAGGCGCGCAAGCGCAGCGGCCTGGCCGTCAGCGACCGGATCGAGCTGTGGTGGACGACGGCCGACACGGCGCCGGTCGAGCTGCAGGAGGCCCTGCGGGAGGGCAGCGAGCACCTGGCCGAGGAGGTGCTGGCAGTCCGGATCGAAGCGCACGCACCGGACCCAGCCCTCGTTCCAGAGGTCCCGTCCCACGACGACTCAGACCTCGGCCTGCGGTTCTGGCTCCGGGCAGCGGCCGGGGCCGCCGGCAGGTGACGACGCCGTCCTGGTGAACATCACTCGAATGGCCCCGTCAGTTCGGGTGGGGTTCGGACCGACAGATGTGAGGACACCACCCGCTGCTCCGCACGGAGCATCGCCACACCCCCCGGAGGCACCTGGTGACGATCCACGCCGTCGAGCTCGAGTCCCAGACCACGCACCGCTCGTTCCGCATGACGCGGCCGTCGGCGCCTGCCGTCGCCAGTCAGGTCCGGCCGGCGATCGTGCTTCCCGACCGGGAGGCTCGCACCCTGCTGCACGTCGCGGAGCGCGAGGACGTCTCACGTGGTGGTTGCTTCTCGGCCGGACCGGCCGGCGTGCAGGTCTGGAGCGGCCCGTGGGACGGCGCGGGCGGCAGCCGCGGCAGCGCGGAGCACCTCGGCTCGGTGGACTGGTCCTACGACACCCCGAACCGGCACTACATCACCGTCTACCGCGTCCTGGTCACCGTGAAGGGCGTCGCGGCGGGCTTCACGCCGGCCGACATCCTGCGCCACGTGCTGGACCTGGCCGGCCTGACCGCCGCCGCGGAGGTCACCCTGGCCATGGAGGCGCCGCCGGCACGGGACCCGTTCCGGTCGAGCGCCCGCAAGGAGATGGCCGGCGCCGTCCACTGATCCCGCCTCGACAGCCCCCGCCTCGGGCCAGTCGTCGCAAGTCGGTCTCCACAGCCCGTACGAGCACCGCTCGTACGGGCTGTGGGCTGTCCCGACGATGGCTGTATGACGCCGCCAGGTGAGAGCGTGCAGCACCCTGTCAGGGGGCCGCACGCTCCATGCGTGACCTCTCTCGCGCGACGGGCCGGTCCAGCCGGGCCGCCCGCGTACTGCCCAGCGTCAGGGCTTGCAGACCCCGCACGCGGAGTAGCCCTGTTGACCTGCCTGCGCGGTGGTCAGCGTCTCGGCCCCGACCGCGTCGCGAACGTGTCGACACTCAGCCCGGTGGTAGCGGTTGCGATCGGGGACGACGACCACGTGCTCCGCATCTGCGAGGGGCGCTGAGGTGCCCGTCCCGGAGGCGCCAGTCCCGGAGGCGCCAGTCCCGGAGGCGCCAGTCCCGGAGGCGCCAGTCCCGGAGGCAACAGGCGACGAGGCAGTGTGTTCTTCGTGCTCGAGCTCGGGGGAAGCTGCTCGCACACGACGTGATCCCGTCCGTTCGGAAGAGCTGGTCGAAGACGGCGGCATCGAGTCGGCCGGCTCGGCAACGGGCAGTTCGGCTGGTCCGGGTGAGGCCTTGCCGTCAGTGCCGTCAGTGCCGTCAGTGCGTGCGAGCTGCGCGTCGGGCTTGCAGACCCCGCACGGGGTGAAGCCGGCCTCGCGTGCGTCGAGGAGGTCCACCTCTTGTGCCTGCTTGCCAGCGAGGTAGCGGCAGCCCCCGACGTGGTAACGCGGACGGTTCGCCACGACCAGGACACTTCCCGCGACGGCGGCTGCCCCTCCCACGCCCGGTTCCTCAGCAGGGACGTCCTCTCGGTCGTCCGAAGCCGGGTGCTCAGCCGGATCGTCCTGTTGGGTGGCGGGCTCCCTCGGACGTGGGACCGCGGCGTCGGGGGTGCCAGGCGAAGGACCAGCCGCCCCAGGCAATACCTCGCCCCGGCGCTGGACGATGCCGAGGATGAGGAAGACGAGCGACACCAGGCTCACCACGATGCAGCCGTAGACGAGGTTGATGTCCGACTGGGTGACCCCCAGGACGAGCAGGACGAGGGAGACAAGGACCAGGGCCCCGCTGATGACGATCACGCTGAAGGTCCTCCGGCACACGGATCGGGGGGCGTCGTGCGGGTGCGCGTGCAGCCTAGCGCCGGGTCCGGGCACCGAGTCCGAGGCCCGCGTTGCCCGCCCCGTGTCGCCTTGCCCGGTGTCGCCACCCCCGCGGGGGTGGCGCGGCTAGCGATCGTCTGCAGCGGTGTCCGGGGAGCCCTCCCGGCCCCTCGGGGCCGCTGAGAAGGGGCCGACCCCTTCGGACCCGGGCATGCCGAACGGTCGGGGCTGCGCGTGCGGCGCGGGAGCCTCGCGCGGCGGTCCGTCCTGAGGACCGTCGCCGGAGGCGTCGGGTCCGGCGGCCGCCGGGCGAGCGACCTGCGCATCAGGGCGGGACGCTGCTGCCTCAGCGGCGGCTGCAGCCAGCGCGCCGACCGCGGCGGGTGGCGTCCGCGATCCCGGCTCTCCTGCCTGGGGCTGCTGGGGCTGCCCCGGAGAGACCGGACCCTGCTGGGTCTGCTGCTGAGGCGGGCGCTGCTGGACCTGCCCCGGCTGAACCTGCCCCGGCTGAACCTGCCCCGGAGCGGCCTGACCCGGCCGGACCTGCCCCGGAGCGGCCTGACCCGGCCGGACCTGACCCGGCCGGACCTGCCCCGGCTGAATCTGCCCCGGCTGAACCTGCCCCGGCTGAACCTGCCCCGGCTGAACCTGCCCCGGCTGGACCTGCCCCGGAGCGGCCTGACCCGGCTGGACCTGCCCCGGCTGGACCTGACCTGGCTGGGCAGGGGCCGGACGCCCGGGCTGCTGGGCCGGCGGCTGCCGTACGCCCACGGCGCCCGCGGCCGGCGTGCCGACCGCGGCGGCCCGCGCTCCCGCGGGCACACCGGCGCCCCCGTCGTCAGGGCCGGTCCGGCTGTCTAGATCGCGCAGCTGCGTCTCGAGGTAGGCCTTGAGGCGGGTGCGGTACTCGCGCTCGAAGGCCCGCAGCTCCTCGATCCGCGCCTCCAGCGAGGCTCGCCGCTGCTCCAGCTCACCGGTGGCGGCCTGGATCTGAGCCGCGATGTCGGCGTCGAGACGAGCGGCCTTCGCCTTGGCCGTCGACAGGGTGCTCTCGGCCTCGCTGCGGGCTGCCCCCAGTGCCCGATCAGCCTCTCTGCGCGCCGAGGTGACCGTGGACTCGGACTCGGTACGGGCTGAGTTCAGGGTGCTCTCGGCCTCGCTCCGGGCCGCCGCGAGCGTGGTGGACGCCTCGCGGCGCGCCTCCTGGACCGTCGTCTCGGCTTGACGACGTGCCTCGGTGATCGTGGTCTCTGCCTCGTTGCGCGCACCGGTGACGGCGGTCTCTGCCTCGTTGCGCGCACCGGTGACCATGCCCTCGGCGTGGCTGCGTGCCTCGGACACCATCTGGTCTGCTTCGGCCCGCGCCTCGGCGATCGCCTCGTCGGCGGTGCGCTGCGCGAGGAGCAAGGTGCGCAGGGCCGTCTCCTGGCTCTCCAGACCCCGCATCGGCTCAGGTTGAGCGACCGGCGGCGCAGGGGGAGCTGGCGCGGGAACCGGGGCAGCTGCCTCCGGAGGTGCTGCTGCCGGTGGTGCTGCCGCCGCGCTCGCACGTGAGCTCCGCTCCTGCTGGTTCAGCAGCCGCTTGAGCTCGGCCTCGACCTCGTCGAGGAAGGCGTCGACCTCGTCGAGGGAGTAGCCGCGCAGCGCGATCCGGAACTGCTTGTTGGCGACGTCTGCGGGTGTCAGCGGCACGGGCTCAGCTTTCTCTGGCGACGAAGGGCTACTGGCTCAGCTCGGCGCGGACGCCTCACGGTCAGATCCGACCTGCGAGGCTACGCAGGATCTGCACGAGGATGATCAGCACGAGGAAGGCGAGGTCGAGGCTGACCGAGCCGATGCGCAGTGGCGGAAGGATGCGGCGCAGGGCCTTGAGCGGCGGGTCGGTCACGGAGAAGACCAGCTCCAGCGCCATCGCGGTCACCCCAGTGGGCTGGTAGGAGCGCGCGAACGAGAAGACGGTCTCCATGATGAGCCGCAGGATGAGGAAGACCAGGAACACGAGCAGCACGAACTGGAGCGTGCTGCCCACAGTCGTCACAGGTTCGTGCTCCGATTCTCGTGGCGGGGTTCTCTCGTGGCGGCGGCCGGCGGTCGACTAGGACTGGTTGAAGAAGCCGCCCTCGGCGATGCGGGCCTTGTCCTCGGCGGTGACCTGGACGTGCTCAGGCGAGAGCAGGAAGACCTTCTTGGTCACCCGCTCGATGCTCCCGCGCAGGCCGAAGATCAATCCTGCGGCGAAGTCGACGAGACGCTTCGCGTCCACGTCATCCATCTCCGTGAGGTTGATGATCACAGGTGTCCCCTGGCGGAAGTGCTCCCCGATGGTGCGGGCCTCGTTGTAGGTGCGCGGGTGCAGCGTGGTGATGCGGTAGGTGTCGTCTACCGGCGGCGCAGAGGAGATGCGCGGCGTCGGGTCGAGGGCGACCGAACCGCGAGCGCCGCGCGCTGGCTCCGACGACCTCCTGATCGGGGTCGCTCGGGTCTCGGCGCCCCGGGTCTGGTCGGCACCCCGGGTCTGGTCGGAGGCGGACCACCGACGACTCGAGACCGCTGCGACTGGCTCGAGCTCCTCGCCCGGGCCGTCGCCGTCATCTGCGTAGCGGCGGTCGCGCGTCTCGTCGTCGTCCTCGACCAAACCCAGCCACAGCCCCAGCTTGTGCATCGCACCAGGCATTCGGACTCCTCGGGTCAGGATCGGGCGGGGGAAGGATCAGGCGGGGACGGGATCGGTCTGGACTTGCTCGGTCTGGGCTTGCACGGTCTGGACTTGCACGGTCGGGGCTTGCACGGTCTGGGCGGGCACGCAGAGCAGCACTCTCGCGGCGACAGACTACCGGAGCAGGGGCGGCCGAGACCCGAACAGGGCCGTGCCGACACGCACCATCGTGGCGCCGATGGCGATCGCCGTCTCCAGGTCGCCGCTCATGCCGGCACTGATCTCGACGGCCGTCGGGTGGTCCTTCCGCAGTCTGTCGGAGATCCTCGAGAGCGCGTCGAAGGCCAGCTTCGAGTCGGCTTCGCGCGGAGCCACGGCCATGACCCCGGCAAGGCGGAGCCCCTCCGAGTCCGCGACCTGCTCCCCGAGACCGGCCAGATCCGCCTCGTCGGCTCCGCCCCGGGTCGGGTCACCGTCGAGGCTCACCTGGAGCAGCACGTCGAGCTGTCGGCCGGTGCGGGCAGTCGCCCGCGACAGTGCGCGCACCAGCGAGAGGCGATCGACCGAGTGCACGACGTCTGCGTACGCCGCCACGCTGTCTGCCTTGTTGCTCTGTAACGTGCCGACGAAGTGCCAGCGCAGGTCGAGCTCGGCTAGCGCCTCCGCCTTGGATCGAGCCTCCTGGTCCCGGCTCTCGCCGACGTCCCGCACGCCGAGCGCGTGAAGGGCGGCCACGTCCGATGCGGGTCGGGTCTTGCTCACGGCGACCAGGAGCACGTCGGCGCGCGGCCGGCCGGCGGCGGCGCAGGCGGCGGCCAAGCGTTCCTCCACCGCCTCGAGGGACTTCGACAGCTCGGCGGTTCGGGTCATGCGCGCCGGATCACAGCGCCGTGGCGACCTGTGAGCCCGTCGCGCCGGTAGGAGAAGAAGCGGTCCGGCTGCTCGATGGTGCAGCCGCCCACGGCCGTCACACGCGCCAGGCCGGCCCGACTCAAGATCCCGATGGCTCCGGCGGTCAGGTCGACCGACGCCGAACCCGTGCTGGTGCGCGCGCGGCTGCCCGGGACGAGCCGCTCGACCTCGGCGGCCATCGCCTCCGGGACCTCGTAGCAGCGGCCGCACGCGGCCGGACCGATCGCTGCGACGGTGCCGGCCGGGGTCGCTCCCAAGCAGGCCATCACCTCGAGGGCGCACTGCAGCACGCCGGCCACGAGCCCGGCTCGCCCCGCGTGCACCGCGGCGACGACCCCGGCCTGGGCGTCCGACATCAGGATGGGAAGGCAGTCGGCAGCCAGCACGACGAGGGCCAGGTCGGGGTTGGCCGTGACCATGCCGTCCACTCCGCGGAGCGGCTGCCCCGCTGGACCGTCCACGACAGCCACCCCACGACCGTGGATCTGTTCGGCGAAGACCAGCCCGGCCGGGTCGACCCCGGCGGCGACGGCCAGGGCCGCCCGGTTGCGCTCGACCCGCGCCGGGTCGTCCGACACGTGGAGCCCGAGGTTGAGCGAGCCGTGGACGCCGGTGCTCACCCCCCCGGCACGGGTCGTGAAGCCGCCGCCGGCCCGGAGCCCTTCAGCTGCGAGAAGCTCTGGCCCGGCCTCACCCACCTCTGACGTCAGGCCGTCACTTGAGGAAGTCGGGCACGTCGAGGTCGTCCTCGAACACCACGGTCCGTCTGGGGGCCGATGTCGGCGCGGCTGGTGCCTGGGGAGCGCTCCGCGCGCGCAACGGGGTCGGGGAGGGGCCGGGGGGCGGGACCGGAGCCGCCGAAGGTGGGATCGCCTCAGGCGCGCGGCGCGTCTCGACGCGACGGACGGGCGTGGGTGCCCCGGCGTCGAACCCGGCCGCGATGACTGTGACGCGCACCTCGTCACCGAGGGCGTCGTCGATCACCGCGCCGAAGATGATGTTGGCCTCCGGGTGCGCGGCATCGGCGACCAGCTGAGCGGCCTCGTTGATCTCGAACAGGCCGAGGTCGCTGCCGCCGGAGATGTTCAGCAGCACCCCGTGGGCGCCGTCCATGCTGGCCTCCAACAACGGGCTTGCGATGGCCATCTCGGCAGCCACCGCCGCCCGGTCCTCGCCTCGCGCGTTGCCGATGCCCATGAGGGCGCTGCCGGCGCCGCTCATGACGGCCTTGACGTCTGCGAAGTCGAGGTTGATCAGACCCGGCGTGGTGATCAGGTCGGTGATGCCCTGCACGCCGGACAGCAGGACCTGGTCGGCGCTCTTGAAGGCGTCCATGACGCTGACGGACCGGTCGCTGATCGACAGCAGCCGGTCGTTCGGGATGACGATGAGGGTGTCGACCTCCTGGCGCAGGGCGTCGATCCCCTCCTCCGCCTGCTGGGCACGGCGTCGACCCTCGAAAGAGAACGGCCTGGTGACGACGCCGATGGTCAGAGCACCGAGCGCGCGACCGACGCTCGCCACGACCGGCGCGCCGCCCGTGCCGGTGCCACCGCCCTCGCCCGCCGTCACGAAGACCATGTCGGCCCCCTTGAGGACCTCCTCGATCTCCTCCTGGTGGTCCTGCGCTGCCTGTCGTCCGACGTCGGGCTGGGCCCCTGCACCCAGCCCGCGGGTGAGCTCGCGACCGATGTCGAGCTTGACGTCGGCGTCGCTCATGAGCAGCGCCTGTGCGTCAGTGTTGATCGCGATGAACTCGACGCCCTTGAGTCCGACCTCGATCATGCGGTTGACGGCGTTGACGCCGCCTCCCCCGATCCCGACCACCTTGATGACGGCGAGGTAGTTCTGCGGTGCTGCCACGGTGGTGGGTGCCTCTCGAGCAGGATGGGGGTTCTCAGGGAAGGGGCGTGCCTGAGGCCGGGGCCTCAGAGGGTCGAGCAGATGACCGTCGAGCAGGAAAGCGTCGAGCAGGAGCGGCTACGGGGGCCGCCGCGGACTCTCAACCTCGACCAGATGCTTACAGTTATGTCAACCTCTGCACGACGGGACGTTACGGCTCCGACCGATCAGCGGTCAACACCCGCACCGGCGTGTTGCTACGAGTCGAGCGTGATCCGCTCGCAGCAGCACGGGATCTCGTGAGCGAGCGGCCGGCAGGCCCCTCCTGCAGTGCTCGTCGGTCTCAGCGCCGCCGGCGCTTGACGGCGTACATGTCGAAGTCCGCTCGAGAGAGGAGCCCTTGGGCGTCAGCGTCGCCGCCCTCAGACCGCGCAACTCCGACGCTCACCCCGACCTCAAGACTTTTGCCGTGCACTTCGAAGGGGAGAGACACGGCCTGTTGCAGGCGCCCGACGAGCACGGCCAAGCCGGCCGCGGTGGCGCCTTCGACGAGCACGACGAACTCGTCGCCACCCAACCGGGCAACGGTGTCGGAGGGACGTACCCCCTCGCGCAGCCGATCAGCGACGGCGCGCAGGACTGCGTCGCCCACGGCGTGCCCGTGCAGGTCGTTGATGCCCTTGAACCCGTCGAGGTCCAGGAACAGCACCCCGGTCGCGTCGCCCGTCCTCGCATCCCGGGCCAGCGAGGCCCGTAGCCGCTCCCCCAGCAGTGCCCGGTTCGCGAGGCCGGTGAGCGGATCCCGAACGGCCTGCTCCGACAGGACGGCCGTCAACTCCCGCAGCTCGTGCTCCGCCTGTCTCCGCTCGGTGATGTCCTGGGCACTCACAGCGAGCCAGCCTGGCCCACCGTCCTTGCCGGCGGCGGTCGCGATCCCCTGCAGGACCCAGACGACCGAGCCGTCGGGGTGGGCGTAGGACTGCTCGGACTGCAGAGAGCGCCGCTGTCCTGCGAGGAGCTCTGCCAGAGGCAGGGGTTCCCCGGCCGGATCGCGCAGCACCTGGCTGATGGAGATGCCGACCAGGTCCTCGGCAGCCCAGCCGATGAGGTCCGCGTAGTAGTCGTTGACCCGGACGTAGCGACCCGACAGGTCGGCCAGGGCGAGCCCGACCCGGGCGCTGTCGAAGAAGGTCTCGAAGACATCGCTGCTGGTCACGAGGGCGTCCATCGTGGCCCTGGCCGCTTGGGCCCGGTCCTGGCTGGGGGACGCGTCTGGCGGGGGCACCTCAGACACCTCCATCACCGGACTCATCTGACGTGACCTGCCCGGCCGCCGAGCGGGCCAACCTCGGCTGAACGGATGACGAGCCCGACGAGCGGGCCCCTAGCGCCGGACGGCGACACCGGGAGCCGACACGTCGACGACGCTGCCCGGGAGCGCGAGCAGGGCAGCTGTCGCTGCCGCCTTGCTCGCCGTGCCGCCGGGGGCGCCCCAGACGACCTTCCGCTCGCCCGCGAGCAGCAGCACGACGGACACCGCGGACGTGGCGCGGACCGTCTGCACCTGGCTCCGGAGCGCCGGCGGGAGTTCGTGCCACACCTGCAGCGCTGCCCGCGTGCTGGGGTCGTCTGGCATGACGGCGGCGGGGACTTCCAGTCGGACCAGCCCGGGCGGCGCCTCGGGCACCACGGCGAAAGCGACCCCCTCACCGTCGATCAGCGCCAGGCCCTCGGGTGTGCCGGCTACGGCCACCGGGGTGCGCTCCCGGACTATGACCTGGACCGTCCCCGGCCAGGACCGGCGCACCGTCACCCCGTCCACGGGTGCGAGCCGACTGACAGCCTCCTCCACGTCGTCGAGGTCGACGCGGGCCAGGGGCAGGTCCTCGGGGAGCCCGGCCGCGGCCACCACCTCGGCAGCCGTGGTGCGCACGGCGCCAGTCACCTCCACCTGGTCGACACCGAGCGCCGTCGTGCCGAACAGGACCCAGACGAGCCCCCCGGCCGGCGCAAGACCAATCACAGACCGGGTGAGCCTGCGCGCAGCTTTGCGGCGGCGAGCACCTCGCTCCGCCTCGGCTCGAGCGGCGAGCCTCGAGACTGCCGGCAGCACAGGCGCTGGTCGGCGCCGCGGCCCGGTGCTGTTCACGGCTCGCCCCCAGCAAGCAGACGCAGGACCTCAGGGCCGATCGCGGTGACATCACCAGCGCCGAGCGTCAGCACGAGGTCGCCGGGCTCGGCCCGCTCGGCCAGCAGGGCCGGGACGGCAGTCCAGGACGGCTCGAACCGGACCTGCACCGCCGGCAGGGGGACGGCCGCCGCGACGGTCGCGCCCGTGGCGCCGGGGACCGCCTCCTCGCCCGCTGCGTAGACCTCCATGACGACGACGACGTCGGCGAGCGCGAGCGCCTTGCCGAACTCCGAGGCGAACGCCAACGTGCGGCTGTAGCGGTGCGGCTGGAAGGCCACGACGAGCCGGCCGGGGCCGGCCACCTCACGAGCGGCCAGCAGCTGTGCCGTGAGCTCGGTCGGGTGGTGGGCGTAGTCGTCGTAGACCCGCACCCCGCCGACGGTCCCCTTGAGCTCCATCCGACGGCGGACGCCTGTGAAGCCCCGGAGCCCCGTGACAAGGGCGCTTGCGTCGAGCCCGAGCCCGATGCCCATGAGCAGGGCGGCCGCGGAGTTGAGGGCCATGTGCCGCCCGGGGACCGCCAGGGAGACCGCGGGCTCCTTGCGACCCTGCAGGACCGGCTGGTAGCTGCTCGTCGTACCTCTGACGGTCAGGTCGTCGATACGCAGGTCGGCGTCGTGAGCCTCGCCGTAGGTGCGGACGTCAAGGCCACGGTCGCGAGCGAACGCGGCCACTCGCCTGGCCCCCTCGTCGTCGGCACACAGGACGAGGAAGCCGGCCCGGTCGACGGTCTCGACGAAGTCCTCGAAAGCCCGGTCCACGGATGCCGCGTCGCCGTAGTGGTCGAGGTGGTCGGCCTCGACGTTGGTCACGATCGCCGCGTGCGGCCGGTAGGCGAGGAAAGAGCCGTCGCTCTCGTCGGCCTCGACGACGAACAGCTCGCCGCTGCCGTGGTGGGCGTTGCTCGCCGCCTCGTTGAGGTCTCCGCCGATCGCGAAGGACGGGTCCACCCCGCAGTGCTGGACCGCGACCGTGAGCATCGACGTCGTGGTCGTCTTGCCGTGCGTTCCGGCGACTGCGACGCCACGGCGCCCCGCCATCAGCGCAGCCAGGGCCTCGGCTCGCAGCAGGACGGTCAGGCCACGGGCTCGAGCCTCCACGAGTTCGGGGTTCGACGCGCGGATGGCCGTCGAGACCACCACCGTGTCGGCGTCCCAGACGTTCTCGACCGCGTGGCCCAGATGGACGGTGGCGCCGAGGGCCCGCAGGGCCGCGGTCGTGCGGGAGTCCTTGTTGTCGCTGCCCGACACGGTGGCGCCTCGTGCCAACAGCACCCGGGCGATGCCGCTCATGCCGGCGCCGCCGATGCCCACCAGGTGGACCCGGCCCAGCTGCTCGCTCACCTGGCCACCTGGGCTGCTGCCAGGACGAGGTCGGCCAGTGCCTCATCCGCGTTGCGGTGGCCGAGCGCGGACGCGGCTGCGCCCATCGCCACAAGCCGTCCGGCATCCGTCACCAGCGGCAGGACCTGGGTCTGCACGCACGCGGCGTCGAAGTCGGCGTCCGGAACGAGCACGCCGCCACCGGCCTGCACGACCGGCCCGGCGTTGAGCGCCTGTTCCCCGTTGCCGATCGGCAGCGGCACGTAGACCGCAGGCAGCCCCACGGCAGCGAGCTCGGCACAGGTCATCGCACCTGCTCGGCAGACGGCCAGGTCGGCAGCCGCGTAGGCGAGCTCCATGCTGTCGACGTACGGGACGACCGCATGGGTGTCGACGGCCGAGGGGTCCAGCTGCATGCGTACGTCGTCGACCTGCTTCGGGCCCGCCACGTGGAGGACCTGGACACCTGCGGCGGCCAGGTCCCGCGAGGCGCCGGTGACGGCGGTGTTCAGCCGCCGGGCGCCCTGCGAGCCGCCGGTGACGAGCAGCACGGGTCCGGGACCGAGACCGAGCGCTGTCCTTGCCGACGCGCGCGCCGCTGCCCGGTCCAACGTGGCTACCGAGGCCCGAAGCGGGATGCCGATCACCCTGGCGCCCCGGAGCCCGGTGCCGTCCACCGCAACGGCGACGTAGGAGGTCAGGCGAGCGCCGACCCGGTTGGCGATGCCGGCGCGGGCGTTGGCCTCGTGGACCACGATCGGCGTGCCCCGACGTCGGGCGGCGAGGTAGGCCGGCAGCGCGACGTAGCCGCCGAAGCCGACGACCACGTCGGCATCGACCCGGTCGAGGTGCGCCCTGGTCCGTCGGACCGCGGAGAGCAGCCGGCCCGGGACCCGGAGCAGGTCGGGGGTCGGGCGTCGGGGCAGGGGGACGCGAGGGATCTCAGCGAGGGTGTAGCCCCGAGCCGGCACCAGCCGCGCCTCGAGCCCAGACACCGTGCCGAGGGCGGTGATGACGGTGGCCGGGTCGCGACGGCGCAGAGCGTCGGCGAGGGCGAGCGCCGGTTCCACATGGCCGGCCGTCCCGCCTCCAGCAAGGACCACAGACAGCGGGAGCACGCGGGTCACCACCGACCGGGCGAGCGACGCGCTGCGCCGCCGGAGGGCCGCGCGTCGAACACCCGCCCGGGTACGTCCTTGCGGGGCGTCGGACGGGAACCTGTACGAAGACCGACCGCGGCGGTCGGTAGTGCTCGCAGGCGCTCCCACGCGCCCGGCGAGGTGCGCAGGGCGGCGACAGCTGCAGGCTCGGCGCGGGCGAACGCGAGCAGCATGCCGATCGACACCAGCGTGGGGAGCATCGCCGAGCCACCGAAGGAGACGAGCGGCAGCGGGATGCCCGTGATGGGCAGCAGTCCGACGACGGCGCCCATGTTGATGATCGCCTGCACGGCGAGCCACGCGGTCACCGCCGAGGCCGCGAGACGGACGAACGGGTCCGTCGTGCGCTGAGCGATGCGGACCCCGGAGTAGAGCAGGACGGCGAACAGCAGCACGACGCTGAGAGTGCCGAGCAGACCGAACTCCTCGCCGATGATCGCGAAGACGTAGTCGGTGTGCGCCTCGGGCAGGCCGCCGGCCCACTTCTCACGACTGGCACCCGGGCCAAGGCCGAACAACCCGCCCGACGACAGGGCGTAGAAGCCCTGGACCGCCTGGTAGCCGGTGTCCTCGGCATCGGCGAACGGGTTGCGGAAGGAGAGCAGCCGCTCGACCCGGTGCGGTGTGGAGACGGCGAGCAGCGCCGCTCCCCCGGCCAGCAGCGCCACGAGGGCCCCGAAGACCCGCATCGGCGTGCCGACGACCCAGAGCAGCGCCACGACGACGGAGCACACGACCACGGACGTGCCGAAGTCCGGCTGCAGCATGACCAGCAGGAGCACGAGGCCGGTCACCGGCAGCAGCGGGACGAGGACGTGGCGCTGGAGGGTGAGCAGCTTGCGCTTGCGGACGAGCAGGTCGGCTCCCCAGAGGGCCAGGGCCGGCTTGGCCAGCTCGCTGGGCTGCAGGTTGAACCCGAGCGGGAGCGGGATCCAGCTCTGGGCACCCTTGACCTCGTTGCCCGCGAACAGCACCACCACGAGCAGGACCAGCGTGACGAGCAGCAACGGGTAGGCCGCCGCACGGTAGGCGCGCACCGGGAGCCGCGACGCCCCCAGCATCAGCGGGAGCCCGACGGCGATGAACGTGGCTTGCTTGATGCCGGTCGAGAAGACCGACCCGGTCGTGGCGTAGGAGCGCACGCTCGACGCCGAGAACACCATCATCAGACCGATTGCGAGCAGCAGCAGCGTGCTGGCGAGCAGCAGGTGGTAGGAGGCGAGCGGCCGCAGGAGCATCGGCTCCGCGCCGGCGCCGTCGCGCCGACGCCGCTCGATCGAGGTCGCTGTCACGAACGGGCCTGCTCGCTGAACAGGTCGCCGCGCTCGGCGTAGTCGCGGAAGCAGTCCATCGACGCAGCCGCAGGGGCGAGCAGCACGGTGTCGCCCGGCTGGGCAAACGACCGCGCACGGGCGACGACGTCAGACATGGCCCCAGTGTCGAGCCGCTCCACCTCGACCACGGGGATCTCGGGCGCGTGTCGGGCCAGTGCCTGTGCGAAGGCAGCGCGATCGGTGCCCAGCAGCACGACGGCTCGCAGTCGTGGGGCCGCCCCCCGCACCAGCTCGTCGACGTCGGCCCCCTTCAGGAGCCCGCCTGCGATCCAGACGATCGAGTCGTACGCGGCCAGGCTCGCGGCGGCGGCGTGCGGGTTGGTGGCCTTGCTGTCGTCGACCCATGCGACGCCAGCGACGGTGAGGACCAGGGCGTTGCGATGCCGGTCGGGCACGAAGGACCGCAGGCCCGAGCGGACAGCCTCCGCCGGAACGCCGTACGACCGCGCCAGGGCGCTCGCGGCCAGGGCGTTCGACACGTTGTGCGCCCCGGGGACGCCGAGGTCGGCGAGCTGGGCGAGCTCGGTGGCCTCGCCCGGGACGTCCGGGAACGCCCGGTCGACGAGCAGGTCCTCCACGACCCCCAGCTCGCCCTGCGCGGGGACGCCGAGGATGAACCCGACCTGGGTGCCCGACCCGGCCGCGAGCCGCACCGACTCCGGGTCCTCGCGGTTGTAGACGGCCACGGTCCCGGGGGCGTGGACGCGCCCCTTGGCAGCGGCGTAGGCGTCGGCCGAACCGTGCCAGTCCAGGTGGTCTGGCGCCACGTTGAGCACGACGGCGGTGTGCGGCCGGACGGTCGAGGACCAGTGGAGCTGGAAGCTCGACAGCTCGACGGCCAGGACGTCGTAGGGCTCCGCTGACAGCACGGCGTCGAGCAGCGGCAGGCCGACGTTGCCGGTCGCGACCGTGCGCCTGCCAGCAGCGGACAGGACGGCTTCCAGCATGCGCACCGTCGTGGTCTTGCCGTTCGTGCCGGTCACAGCCAGCCAGGCCGGTGCGGGCCGGCCGAGCTGGGCCTGCAGGCGCCAGGCGAGCTCGACCTCGCCGATGACCTCGACGCCCGCGGCCTGCGCCGCCGCGAGCAGCGGAGCGTCGGGCCTCCACCCCGGCGACGTGACGACCAGCGCGGTGCCCAGCGGCAGATCGTCCGTGGCGTGCACCTCGAAGCCCTCGGCGAGCAGCGCCGCTCCGCGCTGCTCGTCGCGGTCGACGACGGTGACCCGGGCACCGCGGTCGCGCAGGGCTCGGGCGGCGGCGGCTCCGCTGATCGCCGCCCCCGCGACGGTGACCGGAAGCCCGTCGTAGGTCCGACCGGGGGGATCGATGCTCAGAGCAGCGCCCCGGTCGAGAGGTACTCGGCGTAGAAGACGCCCAGACCGAAGGCGACCGCCAGTCCGGCGATGATCCAGAACCGCACGATGACGGTGTTCTCCACCCACCCGGCCAGCTCGAAGTGGTGGTGGATCGGAGCCATGTTGAACACTCGCTTGCGGGTCAGCTTGAAGACGCCGATCTGCAGGATCACCGAGATGGTCTCGATGACGAACAAGCCGCCGAGCACGATCAGCAGCAGCTCGGTCTTGGTGACGATCGCGATGCCGGCGAACGCCCCGCCGATCGCGAGCGACCCGGTGTCGCCCATGAAGATCTTCGCCGGAGACGCGTTCCACCAGAGGAACCCGAAGCAGGCGCCCATCGCTGACGCCGCGACGAGCGCGATGTCGAGGGGGTCGCGCACCGTGTAGCACTGGACGAGCTCCGGCTGCAGGACGCACGAGTTGCGGAACTGCCAGAAGCCGATCACGACGTAGGCGGCGAAGACCATGATCGAAGAACCGGCGGCTAGCCCGTCGAGGCCGTCGGTCAGGTTCACGGCGTTGGACGTCGCCGCGATCACCAGGTAGGCGAAGATGACGAAGCCGACGGTGCCGAGGCTCGCCGCCGCGTAGTCGCGGACGAAGGACAAGTTGTCCGAGGCGGGGGTCAGGTCGTTGTCGTTGCGGAACTGCAGGGCGGCCACCGCGAAGGCGACGCCGACGACGAACTGCCCGATGAACTTGGACGCGGCGTTCAGGCCGAGCGATCGCTGCTTGCGGATCTTGATGAAGTCGTCGAGGAAGCCCACCACTCCCAGGCCCACCATGAGCGCGAGAACGAGCAGAGCGCTCGCCGTCGGCCCCCGGTTGGGCTGGCCGATCACCAGCAGGTGGGCCACGGCGTAGCCGATCACCGTCGCCCCGACGATGACGACGCCGCCCATCGTGGGCGTGCCGCGCTTGGTGGCGTGGGTGCTCGGCCCGTCCTCGCGGATCTCCTGGCCGTAGCCGCGGCGGCGGAACAGGCGTACGACGGCGGGGGTGCAGATCAGCGAGATGATCAGCGCCGTCATCGCCGCGACCAGCACGGACCTCACGGTGCTGGCTCCATGGGGCCCGATCCTGTCAGGGACGCAGCCAGGAGGGCGGCAGCGACTCGCTCGAGTCCTGCGCTGCGTGAGGCCTTCACGAGCACGACGTCACCGGGGGCGAGCTCTGACGTGAGCAGTGCCACGGCGGCGTCGACGTCCGGGACGTGGACCGACTCGCCGCCCCACGAGCCCTCGAGCACCGCTCCGGCGTGGATGCGGCCGGCCGCCGGCCCCACGACCACGAGCTGGCTGATGTCGAGGCGCACGACGAAGCGACCGAGCTCCATGTGTGCCTCGAGGGCGTCGTCCCCGAGCTCGGCCATCGGCCCCAGCACGGCGATGGTGCGTCGGGACTTGCCCCGGCTCATCACCGCGAGCGTCTTGAGGGCCGCCCGCATCGACTCGGGGTTGGCGTTGTAGGCGTCGTTGACGACCGTCACGCCGTCAGACCGCTCGGTGACCTCCATGCGCCAAGCACTGACCGGCTCAGCGGCCGACAGGAGCTCGGCAATCGCCGGGGCGTCGCTCCAGACCTGCGTGCCCAGGACGTTGGCAGCGACGGCGAGGGCGTTGCTCACCTGGTGCTCTCCGCGCAGCCGCAGCTGGACGTCGGCCCGTCCCGCGGAGGGCGTCGCGAGCACGAAGCGCGCCCGGCCGCTGTCGTCGACCTCGATCCCCTCTGCGCGGTAGTCGGCGTCGGCACCGGTCCCGAACGTCACGACCGTCCCGGACGCGCGCCCTGCGAGCCCGAGCACCACAGGGTCGTCGGCGTTGAGGACACTCAGCGAGCACCCGCCTCCCGGGCCGGCCTCGACCAGTTCACCCTTGGCCAGCGCGATGTTGGCCCGGCTGCCGAACTCACCGAGGTGCGCCGAGCCGATGTTCAGCACGGTCGAGGCGTCCGGTCGCACGATGTCGCGCAGGAAGGCGATGTGCCCCACGCCGCGGGCGCTGTACTCCAGCACCGCGAAACGGGTCTCGGCCTCTCGGCGAAGGGCGGTCAGCGGCAGACCGACCTCGTTGTTGTAGGACCCGGGCGGGGACAGGGTCGGCCCTGCAGCGCACAGGACCGTCGCGAGGAGATCCTTCGTCGAGGTCTTGCCGCTGCTCCCGGTGATGCCGAAGGTGAGGGGGCGCGGGGCGGTGTCGTAGAGGGCGTGTGCCAGCGACTGCATCGCCTGCAGCGGGTCCTGGACGACCAGGCAGGGCACGCCGTCGACGGGGCGGGCGACGAGGGCAGCGACGGCTCCTGCCCGTACGGCTGCCTCCGCGTGGTCGTGGCCGTCGCTGCGCTCCCCCGGGAGCGCGACGTAGAGCCCACCGGGGCGGATCGACCTGCTGTCGACCTCGACGTCGGCGGTCACGGCGTCGGCAGTCGGCGTCCCCACGAGCCTGGCACCAGTGATGCGGACGACGTCGGCGACGGAGATGGTGATCACGCCTCGAGCACCTCGCGAAGGACCTGCCGGTCGTCGAACGGGGTGACCGCCCCGGAGATCTCCTGTCCGCTCTCATGCCCCTTGCCGGCCACGACCACAGCGTCCCCCGGACGGGCCGAGCGGACCGCGAAGGTGATCGCGGCTCGACGGTCGACCTCGATCACGGCCCCGGGCGCCCCGGCAGCCATCTGCTCGAGGATCGCCTCCGGGTCCTCGCTGCGAGGGTTGTCGCTGGTGAGCACGACGAGGTCGGCCGACGCCGCCGCGGCACCCATGAGCGGTCGCTTGGCCCGGTCGCGATCACCGCCGCAGCCGAGCACGACGATCACCCGGCCGGAGGTCACCGCCCGGACCGCCCCGAGCAGGCGGCTCACGGCATCCGGGGTGTGCGCGTAGTCGACGATCGCCAGGAAGGGTTGCCCGACGTCGACCAGCTCCATGCGCCCCGGAACGCCGGCCAGCTCGGCGATCCCACGCACCGCCGCGTCGAGGGGCACCTGAGCGGCACCGAGGCAGGCCAGAGCGGCGAGCGCGTTGGACACGTTGAACGCCCCCGGCAGGCGCAGCGACGCGTGCAGGTCGACGTCCGGCCCCAGGAGGCGGAAGCGGCTGCCGTCGGGGCGCAGGTCGAGCTCGCTGGCCCGCCAGTCGGCGTCCTCACCGAACGTCAAGAGCGGCACCTCGGTGCTGCGCACGATCCGCCGGCCCGCTGCGTCGTCGGTGTTCACGACTGCGAGTCTCGCCCGCTCCGGGGTGAACAGCGACGCCTTGGCCGCTTCGTAGTCCTGCATCGAGGCGTGGAAGTCGAGGTGGTCCTGGCTCAGGTTGGTGAACCCCGCGACGTCGAACCGGATCCCGTCGACCCGGCCGAGCGCGAGGGCGTGGCTGCTGACCTCCATGGCCACTGCCGTCGTCCGGCGCTCGCGCATCGCCGCGAGCAGCGCCTGGAGGTCCGGGGCCTCCGGGGTCGTGCGCACGCTGGGCACGACGTCGTCCCCGATCCGGGTCAGCACTGTCCCCAGCAGACCGGTGCTGTGGCCGGCAGCGCGCAGCCCCGCCTCGAGCAGGAACGCGGTGGTGGTCTTGCCGTTGGTGCCGGTGATCCCGAAGACGAGCATGGCAGCAGCGGGGTCGTCGTGGACCCAGCGGGCCACCTGCCCGAGGACGGTGCGCGGGTGGTCGGCCACCAGCACCGGGACACCGGAGACGGAAGCGCCGGGGATCCTGGCGGCCCCCTCCGGGTCGGTCAGTACGGCGGCGGCGCCCGCCGCCACGGCGGCGCCGGCGAAGTCGGCCCCGTGGGCATGTGCGCCGGGCAGGGCCGCGTAGAGGTCGCCAGCCTGGACCGCTCGGGAGTCGAGGGTGCAGCCGGAGACGGTGCGCCCGCCCAGGGGACGGTCGCTGACAAGGCCGGGGACGTTCGCCACGAGGTCCTCGAGGGGTCGGGCGGCCGGGTCAAGGGGTCGCACAGCAGCGCCGTCGACCGCTACTCGGCCCGCAGGCGCAGAACCGGGCTGGGCGCCCCGGTCGGTGGTACGCGCATGCTGCGGAGGGCGAACGACATGATGTCCTGGAAGACCGGACCCGCGACAGCGCCGCCGTAGTAGCCGTTCTTCGGCGCCTGGATCGACACCGAGACCGCGAGCCGTGGGGCGTCTGCGGGCGCGAACCCGACGAAGCTCGCCGTGTAGCTCCCGTCGTAGCGGCCGTCGACCACGCGCTGAGCCGTCCCCGTCTTGCCAGCCACCCGGTAGCCCGGGATCGCCGCGGTCACTGCGGTCCCGCCCTCGTTGGTCACGCCCTCCAGCATGCCGCGCAGCTGCGCCGCGATCTCCGGGGAGACCACCCGGGTGGGCGCAGGGGCCGCCACGGGGACGAGGTTGCCGCTCGCGTCGGTCGTGGCCTTGAGGATCCGGGGCGTCATGCGTACGCCGTCGTTGGCGACGGTGGCGTAGACCGACGCCATCTGAACGCCGTTGACGGAGTAGCCCTGGCCGATCGGGTGCGTCCCGTAGTCGGTCCCGGCCCACTTGTCCTCGTTGCGCAGGATGCCCGCGCTCTCGCCCGGCAGACCCAGGCCGGTCTTCTGCCCGAGGCCGAAGCGACGCAGCGACTCGTGGAGCTTGCCCTTCTCCAGCTTCTGCGACGCCATGATGGTGCCGACGTTGCTCGACTCGACGAGGATCCCGGTGAGGGTCATCTGCTCGACCGGGTGGGAGTGCGAGTCCGAGAAGCGCTTGTTGGACAGCTGCAGGTTGTCCGGGACCGACAGCACGGAGTCGGGGGTGAGCTTCCCGGACTCGAGGGCCGCCGCCACCGTGATCACCTTGCCGATGCTGCCCGGCTCGAAGACGTCGTTGATCGCGCGGTTCCCACGCAGTGCCGGGTCGGAGGCACCCGGGTCGTCGGCGTCAAAGGTCGGGACTGACGCGAGCGCGAGCACCTCGCCGGTCTGCACGTCGAGGACGGTGGCGCTCCCGCTCTCGGCCTGCGACGCCGTGAGCGCCTCCGCCAGGGCCTTCTGCGCGTACCACTGCAGGTCACGGTCGATCGTCAGCTGCACGTCGGAGCCCGGTCGGGGATCGACCTTCTCCTCGAAGCCGCCCGGGATGGTCCGACCAGCTCCGTCGACCTCCACCTCGAGCGACCCGTCCTTGCCGGAAAGGACGCTGTCCAGCTGGAGCTCGATGCCGGCCGCACCCTCACCCTCGACCTTCGTGAAGCCCACGACGTTGGCGGCGAGGTCCTTGCCCGGGTGCACCCGGCGGGGCTCGGCGATGGTTCCCACGCCGACCAGCCCCAGCTTGCGCACTGCGGAGGCGGCGTCGGCGTCCAGGCCCCTTGCCAGGTAGACGAATCCGGTGCATCCCTTGGGCGTCTGCTTGGCGCAGGTGCCTCCTGGCGCCGTGCGGCTCAGCTTCTCCTGCACGTCGGCGACGGGGAGGCCGATCACGGGCGCGACGACGGCGGCGATCGACGCCGGGTCGCACGGAGCTGCGGCCGGGCCGGTCTTGCAGATGGCGTTGGCGATGATGCGCGGCTCACCGAAGACGGCGCGTGCGTCGACCGACATCGCGAGGGCCTGGCCGGTGCGGTCGGTGACTGCGCCGCGAGGTGCGGTCAGGGTCCGGGTGCTCAGCCGTTGCTCGACGGCCTGCTTGGCGTAGGTGGTCCCGGGCTGGAAGCTCTGGAACCCCTGGAGCCAGACCAGGCGACCCCCGATGAGGGACAGCATGATCAGCACGACGATGAGCCCGCTGTGAAGTCGCAGCGCAGGACGCCCGAGCGGCACTCCCCCCGCGGTCCGTGCCGCCCGCGGGCCCTGTCGGGGTCCGGCGGTCCCCCGCCCGGCAGTCCCTTGCCCGGCGGAGGTGGGGCGGCGTCCAGCGGTCCCCCGGAGCCGGGCGTTCGCGGTGGTACGGCGGGACCGGTCCGAGGGGCGAGAGCTGCTCAACGCGCCGCTCCCGGTGCGGGTGTCGTCCCGGTCTTCGCCGGAGAGGGCTTGGTCGCGGCCGGAGACGGCTTGGTCGCTGCCGGAGCCGGCTTGGTCGCTGCCGGAGACGGCTTGGTCGCGGCCGGAGACGGCTTGGTCGCTGCCGGAGCCGGCTTGGTCGCTGCCGGAGACGGCTTGGTCGCGGCCGGAGACGGCTTGGTCGCGGCCGGGGGCGGAACCGCGGCCGCGGGGTTCACGGCCGGGTCTGTGGCGCCGAGCACTGCTCCGTCTGACAAGCGCAGGAATGCGGGGGGGCCGGCCGGGACCATCCCGAGCTCGGTAGCCCTGGTAGCAAGGTTCTGCGGTGAGCGGAGCAGCTCGACCTCGCGCTGCAGCGCCTGCTCGGAGTCGCCGAGTGCGCGCGCCTCCGCCGAGACGTTGTAGAGCGCGAAGGCGTTGCGGGCGAGGACCGTGTTGAGCATGAGCAGCCCGAGCAGGCCAGTGACGAGGAGCGTCGCGACCAGCGCGACGAACCGGGTGCGGGGAACGCTCGTGCGAGGGGACGGGACCAGCTGCAGGGTCGTACGACGGGGGGTCGGGCGGGCTGCCGTGCGCCGAACGGTGCCGGTGGAGGGGGCTGCGGAGCCAGCCAGGCCGGCGCTCACGCCGCCGCCCGGACCTTCTCGACGGCACGCAGGCGCACGGAAGCGGCACGCGGGTTGGCCGCGACCTCCTCTGCGGAGGCCTTCTGCGCTCCCGGGACGAGCAGGCGCAGCTCGGCGACCGCTCCTTCTGGGACGAAGGGCAGGTCCACGGGGACAGGGGACGCCGAGCGGGCGACCAGGGTGGACTTCACGATCTTGTCCTCAAGCGACTGGTAGGACAAGACGACCAGACGGCCGCCCACGCACAGGTTGTCGAGTGCAGCGGGAATTGCCCTGCGCAACACGCCGAGTTCGTCGTTCACTTCGATCCGAAGTGCCTGGAAGGTGCGTTTCGCGGGGTGGCCGCCGGTGCGGCGGGTCGCTGCGGGGATGGCTGAACGGACGAGCTCGGCCAGCCGTGCGGTCCCGTCGATGGGTGACAGGGCGCGTTCCCGGACGATCGCATCGGCGATCCGCGACGCGAAGCGCTCGTCTCCGTACGCCTTGAGCAGTCGGGCCAACGACCGTCCGTCGTAGCCGTTCACGACCTCAGCGGCGGTACGGCCGGTGGTCTGGTCCATGCGCATGTCGAGCGGAGCGTCGTGAGCGTAGGCGAATCCTCGTTCGGCCTCGTCGAGCTGGAGCGAGCTGACGCCGAGGTCGAACAGGACCCCTGCGACGCAGGTCAGGCCCAGTCCGTCGAGGACGTCGGGCAGTTCGTCGTAGACCGCGTGCACGAGGGTGGTGCGCCCGGCGAAGGGCGCCAGTCGTTCTCCGCTGCGCCGGAGCGCCTCGGGATCGCGGTCCAGACCGATCAGCCGACAGGTGGGCACCGCCTCCAGCAGCGCCTCGGCATGCCCGCCCATCCCCAGCGTGCAGTCGACGACGACGGCGTGCGGAGCCAGGAGCGCCGGCGACAGCAGGGCGACGCAGCGCTCCAGCAGCACGGGGACGTGAGCGGGTGTCGTCATCGAGCAGCCATCTCAGGCGGGGTCAGGACAGGACGGCGAGCGCCGCCTGAGCCGCCGTCGTGAGCCCGACGGTGACGCCGACGGCGAAGGCCAGGAGCACCAAGCTCTCTCGAACCTCAGCTCCGAGCCCGGGCGTGGCGGTCGGGACTTGTGACCCAGTGGTGGACGGAGTCGGTTCTTCGGAGTGGAGCGTGGTGCTGTCCATGACGTGCCTCTCGACCGGGGACGTGCCACCGGGCTCGCGGACCCGGTGGTGTGGCTGATGGCTCTGGCCGTACGTGTGGAGCGTTGATCCGACTGGTGGTGGTGGGTGGAGTGAACTCTGTCGCCAGGTCCCCGCCCGCTCCGCGCCTGGCACCGGGGAAGGTGTGTCAGGTGCGGGGCGGGAGGAGACCTCACGGCAGGGGCCGCAGGATGGCTGGTCGCGCTCTGCCGGTCACGATCGGCTGGTCATGATCAGCCGGTCACGATCGCTCAGCCAGCAAGGATGACCTCCTCCTGCTCGGCGAAGGCCGGCTCCTGCTCGGCCTCGTAGGAGCGCCAGGTCTCGGCGTCCCAGATCTCGAGGTGGGTGTTGGCCCCGATCACCACGCAGTCCCGGCTGAGTCCGGCGTAGGCCCGAAGGCCCGGGGGCACGGTGACCCGGCCGGTGCGGTCCGGCACCTCGTCGAAGGCACTGGCGAAGAAGATGCGGCGGTAGTCGCGAGCCGCCTTGCTGGTCGGCTCCTGCTGCGATGCGGCCCGGGCTTCGAAGGCGTCCTGGGTGAACACGAACAGGCAGCGCTCCTGACCCTTGGTGATCACCAGACCTCCTGCCAGCTGCTCACGGAACTTCGCCGGCAGGATCAGCCGGCCCTTGTCGTCGAGGCGCGGGGAGTGGGTGCCGAGGAACACGGCCCCCACCTCTCTCCTGCGTCGTCGGTCGGAACCGTTGGTCGTGGGTCGTCGGGGAGCGCGGGCGCCGCTCAGGAAGCCGCTCCCACATCCCCCACGTTACTCCACTTCCCCCCACCGTCAAGGTTGATCGCCCCACTCAGCACCCCCGCACACCACCTTCTCCCCCGACGCGCTTCGTCGAAGGACGGCGACGGGTCCCCGGCTCCGTTCGATCCAGCCGGAGTGCCGCACCGCGCCGGCCCTCCCGGCAGGAACTGGGTGGGACCCTCGAGCGTCAGTCCTACCGACGAGGCCCGAACGCCGCCCTGCGTTCAGCGACCTCCTCGCTCCGCTCGCAGCTGCCGCACGCGGATGTCAGACTCGACCTGCGGGCCGGACCCGCCCGACACGCCGAGGAGCTCCAGGTGCCACGTTCCGACGTCGACCTGCATGGGAACGCCGGGGCGACTGCGTCACGGCAGGGCCCACCCGCCGGCTCGTCCAGCGCGGGCCTCGACGCCCTCCAGGACTCGGCCTCGCGGATCCGCGCCAACGTGGAGCGGGTGATCGAGGGCAAGCCCGAAGTCGTCCGGATCGCGCTCGTGGTGCTGCTCGCCGAGGGGCACCTGCTCATCGAGGACGTGCCGGGCGTGGGCAAGACCATGCTCGCGAAGTCGCTGGCCCGCTCCCTGGACTGCTCGGTCCGGCGCATCCAGTTCACCCCCGACCTGCTGCCGAGCGACGTCACCGGTGTCTCGATCTTCGACCAGGAGTCCCGCGAGTTCGAGTTCAAGCCGGGCGCGGTGTTCGCGAACGTCGTCGTCGGCGACGAGATCAACCGGGCGAGCCCCAAGACGCAATCCGCCCTGCTGGAGGCCATGGAGGAGCGCCAGGTCTCGGTGGACGGCGTGACCTACGTCCTCGAGACGCCCTTCATGGTCATCGCCACCCAGAACCCGATTGAGATGGAGGGCACCTACCCCCTCCCCGAGGCCCAGCGTGACCGCTTCACCGCGCGGGTCTCCATGGGCTATCCGTCCTCTGCAGCCGAGCTGCGCATGCTGGAGTCGCACGGAGCTGCCGAGCCGATCCACGACCTCGAGCCGGTGGCCGATGCCCTCGAGGTGCGCAAGCTGATCGAGGTCGTGAGGAGCATCCACGTCGCCCCCGAGATCCAGCAGTACATCGTGGACCTGCTGACGGCGACGCGGACCTCGAGCGAGCTGCGCCTCGGCGCCTCGCCGCGCGCAGGACTCCAGCTGCTGCGGGCCTCGCGGGCGAGCGCGGCGCTGGACGGACGCGACTACGTGCTGCCCGACGACGTCCAGCGCCTCGCCTCGTCGGTCCTGGCACACCGGCTGCTGCCGAGCGCTGAGGCGCAGGTGTCCCGCGGGACGGCCGAGCAGGTGGTCGCGACCCTCCTCGAACGCACGCCGCTCCCTGGGTCCGCGTCCGCCGCGCGCTCCACGGCCGGAGCGCGCCGACGGTGACCCCGGGCGACAGCTCGGACTCCGGCGTGCTGACCGCCGTGCGGCGGCCGTGGAGCGCCCGTGCCGACCAGAGCGCTGGCGTGCTGACCGGAGCACCGCCGTGCTGAACCGGTGGCGGGCGATGCTGACCGGGCTGACGACGCGGGGGCGCTGCCTGCTCGCGGCCGGCACCGCGCTCATCGCCTGCTCCCTGCTGCTCGGCCAGCAGGACCTGCTACGGGTCGGCATCTTCCTCGTGGCGCTGCCGTTGATCGCTGTCGCCCTCGTCGCCCGTACGCGCTACCGCCTCGCCTGCGCCCGCTCGCTCGACCCGGCTCGCACCGAGGCAGGGGCGGTCTGCACCGTGCTGCTCCGCCTCGACAACGTCTCGCGGCTTCCCAGCGGGGTCCTGCTGATGGAGGACGCCCTCCCTTACGCCCTCGGTGGGCGGCCCCGGTTCGTCCTCGACAAGGTCGAGCCCCGGGGAGTTCGTGAGGTCTCCTACCCGGTGAGCTCGGCGACGAGGGGCAGCTTCGTCATCGGGCCACTCTCGGTGCGACTCAGCGACCCGTTCGGCCTGTGCGAGCTCCGCCGCTCCTTCACCACCTCGGAGGAGCTGATCGTGACGCCGGAAGTCTGGCCGCTGCCGGCGATCCGGCTGGGTGGGGACTGGGCCGGCGGCGGCGACAGCGCCTCCCGCTCCATCGCCAGCAGCGGGACCGACGACGCAGCCACCCGGGAGTACCGGCACGGCGACGACCTGCGCCGGGTGCACTGGAAGTCCACGGCCCGGGTGGGCGAGCTCATGGTCCGTCGGGAGGAGCAGCCGTTCCGGAGCCGGGCGACGATCCTGCTCGACGCCCGGTCCTCGGCGCACCGCGGTGACGGGTCCGGCTCCTCCTTCGAATGGGCGATCAGCGCTGTCGCCAGCATCGGCGTGGCGCTCATCCGGGCCGGGTTCACGCTGTCGGTCCTCCGTGACTCCGGCGAGTCGCTCAGCAGGCCGGGGGCGGTCCTCACCGAGGGGGTGCTGCTGGAGAGCCTGGCCACCCTTCCTCCGGGACCGGCTCAGGGACTCGACGGGGCGGGCGAACGATTGCGCCGCGACGGCCTCGGCGGCGTCCTGCTGGCCGTGCTGGGGGCGCTCGACGTGCCACAGGCTCAGCGGCTCGCGCGGCTGCGGACGGGCTCGCGGGTCTGCGTCGCCGTCACGATGGACACCGACAGCTGGGCGCCCGGTGGAGCGCGCACCCGCGCCGACGCGCTGCAGCGGCAGGGCCAGGTGGAGGCGGTGCTGTCCGGAGCCGGCTGGCGCGTCGTCCCCGTCACCCACGGGACGAGCCTGTCGTCGGTCTGGCCCCTCGCGCGCGGTCGGACAGCACCGGCTGCCCCTCTCGTGACCCAGGTGGGCGGCCTCACGGGGCAGGAAATCCGCCCGTGATCACCCGGGACCGGCTGACCCTTGCCGCTGTCGCGGCCACCGTGCTCGCCGCCAGCGCCCTGGCACCTCTCTACGCCGACTTCGGCTGGGTGGTCCACGTCCTGGGCGGGGTGGCCGCCGTGGCGACCGCAGCCGCCCTCGCCCGCGCCGTCGGGCTCCCGCGGGTCCTCCAGCCGCTGGCCGCTGCGACCGGCCTCGCCGTGTTCGTGGCTGTCGCCTTCGCCGGGAGCACCTTGCGCCTGGGCCTCGTCCCCGGGGCCGAGACCGTCCGCCTGCTGAGCAGCACGGTGCGCCAGGGCTTGTTGGACGTGCAGGAGCTCGGCCCGCCGGTGCCGACCCGGCCGGGGCTCGTCCTGCTCGCCGTCCTCGGGGTCGGTGGGATCGCGGTTCTCGTCGACGCGCTCGCGGTGGTCGCTCGTCGCGCCGCCGTCGCCGGCTTGCCCCTGCTCCTGCTGTTCGCGGTCCCGGCCACGGTGCTGGCAGACGGGCTCGGGTTCCTGCCGTTCGTGCTCGCAGCGATCGGCTGGTTGGGCCTGCTCGTCGCAGATGGGAGCGACCGGGTCGCGCGGTGGGGCACTCCCCTGCAGACTGCGGCTCTGCGCGGATCGGCCCGGGCCTCCACCTTCGGGCGCACCGGCCGACGGATCAGCGCGGCCGCGCTCGGCGTCGCGGTCGTCGTGCCCCTGCTCGTCCCCGGTCTCGACGGGCGGCTGTTCACCGGCGAGGGCGGAGGCGAGGGAGAGGGCGGCTCCCGCAACACGACCACCTACAACCCCCTCACCCGCCTTGCCGGCCAGCTGCGCCTGCCTGAGCCCCAGACGCTGCTCACCTACCGCACCGAGACCGCACCGGAGTACCTCCGACTGACCACCCTCGACACCTTCGACGAGCGGAACGGGTGGTCCTCCTCCGAGCTGTCCGGAGACGTCACAGGCAACGCGGTGCAGAAGGGCATCCCCCTCGCGGTCGGCCAGACCCGTACGCCGACCCGGTCCGCGATGACCCAGATCTCGGTCACCTCACGACTGGACGGACCGTGGCTTCCGGTGCCGTTCCCGCCGGCCGACGTCGACATCGCCGGACCGTGGATCTGGGACGCCGAAGCCGAGACGGTCTTCTCCACCCGCACGTCGGTCGGCCGGGTGAACGCCCCGTACACCGTGCAGGCCACGCCGCTGGAGCCGAGCGGTGACTCCCTGCGCTCAGCGTCTGCCGCCCCGTCGAAGATCCTCAAGACCTACGGCCAGCCGCCGCAGGTCACGGACTACGTACGCGACGTCGTCGCCCGGACGACGGCTGGCCTGTCGACCGACTACGACCGGGTCGTCGCCCTGCAGCAGCTGTTCCGCGATGGCGCGAACGGCTTCCGCTACGACGTGAACGCCTCGCCACCGGGGACGTTCGCTCCCGACGCCCTCGAGAACTTCCTGCGCGGACGCGTCGGCTTCTGCGAGCAGTACGCCTCGGCGATGGCGGCCATGACCCGTTCCCTGGCCATCCCGTCTCGCGTGGCAGTCGGCTTCCTGCCCGGGCGGCAGCGCCCAGACGGAACCTACGAGGTGACGACCAGTGAGGCGCACGCGTGGCCGGAGGTGTGGTTGGGCGGTGCCGGGTGGGTCCGCTTCGAGCCGACTCCGCGGGCAGACCAGGTGGACGTCCCGCTGTACTCCACGCCTCAGGCGCCTGAAGACGAGGACGCGGAGGGCGCTGCGGCCGCTGCGGCTCCCAGCGCACCGGCGACGCTCCCGGATGCCGACCTCGGCGCCGAGGATCGCGCCGGGCAGGAGGGGGCGGCCGGCACCGCCGACAGCGGAGCGGCGACCGGGCGAGCCTCGCCGGTCGCCGTGGCCCTGCTCGCCGCACTCGCCGTGTGCCTGCTGCCCGCGCTCGCCGCCGGCGCCCGGCGACGCGCCCGGGTGCGGTCGGCCGGTCCGCTTCCCGCCTGGGAGATCGTGCGCGACGACGCGGTGGACGTGGGCCACCGTTGGCGCCCGGCTGACTCGCCGGGTGCGGGCGCCCGGCATCTCGCCGCGTCGAGGAAGCTGCCCGCACCGGCCGTACTCGCGCTCGAGCGACTCGCCGCCGCCGCCGAGCAGGCCCGCTTCGCCCGGCCAGCTGCCCCCGGCGCTGTCAACCTCGGGCCAGGCTACGGGCGCGTCGACGGCGCAGGGGGCGGCACGGGCCTGGGCCCGCCTGCTGACGCCGAGCGCCGTCGCGACCTCGCCCTGGTCCGCAGCGCCCTGCTCGACTCCTGCGACCGGGGCGGCCGATGGCGAGCCCGGCTGCTCCCGGCCTCGCTCATCAGGTCGGCAGGGACCTCCGTATCGTTGCTCACCGAACGGCTGCAGGACCGTGGCCAGGCGGTGCGCAAGGCGGGGACGCGCCGCGTACGAGGTGGGCTGGTGTCAGTGGCCACGTCGCGGGGCAAGCTCGGCCGTCAGGTCAACTGAGCGGCTCTCCCCGGCGACTGCGTGGGCCGTCCATGATCGCGGGACGTGCTCCGATCGGGCCTTGAGGCTGCGATCGTGCGATCCGCGAGCCAGCGTGGTGGGGTGAACCAGCGCCCGCGAGGTCAGCAGACCCACGGGCCGATGCACACGGGCCGGGGGCGGCGGAAGTCCCTCGCTCAGCGACCGTCGCCGCGCTCTTCCCAGCGTCGCTTCCAGCGCTGCTCGAGCCTGTCCTTGAACGATCCGCCGCCGGTGCGATCGGCGGTCTTGCTCGGCCTGCTGCGGCTGGACTTGCCCCGGCTCGGACCTTCGGCCCCCGGCGACGAGCCGGCGACGTGGAGGTGAGGCGTGCCGCCGCCACCGCTGCTGCCCTGGCCTGGAGCGCCAAGGCGCTTCCAGCTCGTCATGGCGAGCAGAAGGGCGCCGACCATGACGACGAAGCCGGCGATGCCGATGGCCGGCTGGCTGATGACGACACCGGTGAGCAGCAGCAGGAAGCCGAGGGCCAGGACGAAGGCTGCCCGACGCAGGCGGCGCCGCATGTGGGTGCGCAGGTCAGTGGCCCTGACCGTCGAGGCGAACTTCGGGTCTTCTTGGTAGAGAGCGCGCTCGATCTGGTCGAGCAGGCGCTGCTCGTGCTCAGAGAGAGGCACGGTGCTCCCTCCCGGGTGACGTCGACCCAAGGGCCGAGGGCTGCATCAACAAGATCTGAAACGGCGGAACCAGACCCCCGCCGAGCGCGGACCCGAGACCAGGGTACGAGGGTGTGGGCCGTACGTCACGGCGAGTTCGAGAACCGCCCCTGACCGCAGTTGCTCGCACAGGTCCTCCAACGTTCGGCACACGCTTACTGTGCCCTTCTCGGCGTTTTTCTCACCCCACTCGAGCCTCGGGGGTCGGTGGGGTCGACGAGGGTCGCCGGGCGGACGGCTCCAGCGCCGAAGCGGCGGGCGGCTCGATCCACAGCTTGCTCGGCATGGCGCCAGCCGTGCTCTCGCTCCCCCAGCTGGAGCTGGTGCGGGGACTGGTCGGCATCGAGGATCCCCTCGACCCGCACCCCGACCAGCCGGATCCGGGCACGTTGCAGGTTGAGGGCGTCGTAGAGCCCCATCGCGGTGTCGTAGACGAGTCGACCGACGTCCGTGGCCTCCGGCAGCGTCTTTGCGCGGGTGATCGTCGTGAAGTCGGCGAACCGGACCTTGATCGAGACCGTCCGGCCGACCTGCCCCGAGGCTCGCAGGCGGGCGGCTGTGCGCTCGGCGAGCCGCAGGAGCTCGCGGGCGATGATGGCCGGGTCGTCGATGTCGGTCGAGAAGGTGTTCTCCGCCCCGACGCTCTTGTCCGGTTCCACGGGCACGACTGGGCGCTCGTCGCGACCCCAGGCCAGGGCCGCGAGGTGTGCTCCGGCGGCTGGACCGAGCGCGCGGACCAGGGTGCTGGCGGGGGTGTGGGCGAGGTCGCCGACCGTGTGCAGGCCGAGCCGGCTCAGCACCTCCTCGGTCTTGCCACCCACCCCCCACAACGCCCCGACGGGCAGGGGGTGCAAGAAGGCGACGACGTCGGCGGCCGGAACCACGAGCAGTCCGTCGGGCTTGCACCGCGCCGAGGCCAGTTTGGCGACGAACTTGGTGCTTGCGACGCCGACCGAGCAGGTGACGCCCTGCTCGTCCTCGATGGTGGCGCGGATCCACTCGCCGACCTGGGCCGGTCCGCCCAGCCGGCGCGCGGCCCCCCTCACGTCGAGGAACGCCTCGTCCAGCGAGATCGGCTCGACCAGGGGGGTGATGGACCGGAACACCGCCATCACCCCGGCCGAGACCCGCGCGTAGGCGTCGTGGTCCGGAGCGAGGACCACCGCCTGCGGGCACATGCGGCGGGCTCGCATCATCGGCATCGCGCTGTGCACGCCGAACGCCCGTGCCTCGTAGGTGGCCGACAGAACGACCCCGCGGGTGCCACCGCCACCGATGATCACCGGTCGGCCTTGCAGCTCTGGTCGCTCGAGCAGCGAGACGCCCGCGTAGAAGGCGTCCATGTCGACGTGGAGAACGGTGCAACCACGGTCCTCGCCGGGCGGACCGGTCGGCGGACCGATCGGAGGCACGCCCCCCCGGCTCACAGCTCGCTCCGGTTCACAGCTCGCTCCGGTTCACAGCTGGGTCCAGGGGATCAGCGCCGGACGGCCAGCACGTGGAGCTGCGTCGCGACGTCGCGAAAGGGTGGGCGGTCAGACAGCGCACGCTCCAGCGCGACCAGAGCAGCCGCCCCGCCCGGCTCGGCGTCGAGGGCGGCACTCGGGACCAGATCGGCGACGACCCGCACGCCGTGCAGCTGCTCGACCTCGAGGCCGGCCGCAGCGACGAGCCCGGTGAGCTGGTCGGCGTCGAAGCGCCGGTGCATGCCGTCGGCCGAACCCCAGCGGCCGGAGGGGTCGGTGAGGACCCGGGCCGCCTCCTCGGGATGGCCGGCCAGCGCCCGGGCGAGGACCGCCGCCGCCCGGTTGGCGACCAGCAGGCTGAGCCGCCCGCCGGGGCGCAGGACTCCGGCGACCGCCGCGAGGGCCTCGAGCGGGTCGTCCACCACCTCGAGGACGCTGTGGCACAGGACCAGGTCGGTGCTGTGCGGGTCGACCAGGCTGGGCAGGTCGGTGAGGTCCCCCTGCCGGCCCACCACCCGGTCGTGGAGCCCGCCCTCGGCGACTCGTCGCTGCAGGGCGGCCAGCGAATCCGGGCTGGGGTCGATGACGGTGACCCGATGGCCCTGGAGGGCCAGAGGCACGGCGAAACCACCCGTGCCCCCCCCGGCGTCGAGGACATCGAGACCGTCTCCGGACGGGTCTGCCTCTGCCAGGACGGCCGAGAGCACCTCCCAGACGACGGCGGTCCGCGCCGAGCTCGCTGGCCCGGTGACCCGGGGCGGTCGAGGTGGGCGAGGCGGTTGGGGTGGCGAAGAGGCCGGACGGTCGACAGGCGACACGGCGCTCCTCCCGGCGCGGCCAGGGCGACCCGCTCTGCAGGGAGCCTAGTGACGTCGCCGCAGTTGGGGCGGGAGGCACCGCGGTCGGAACGGGAGGCACCGCGGTCGGGACGGGAGGCGCCGGTCATCGGCCGGAGCTGCCCGGGCTGGCGTGCCACAGCTTGCGCGGGACCGCGGGCGTCGTCCGCCCGCGGAAGGTGCCGGTCGCCTCCCCAGCCGGCTTGATGTCGGCGTAGGGCGACTCCTTGAACCCGGTTGCGTAGACGTGCACCGCGCCTCCGACCCCGGAGTGCCCGGTGGTGGGTTGACCTCTGGTGGGCTGACCTCTTGTGGGCTGATCTCTTGTGGGCGGGGCCGCCATGACCGGTCGGGTCGACTGGCTCGCGGCGGCTCCCTGCACGGCGGCCTCGGTGACCGTGGCCGCCGTGTCCATCAGCGCCCACACCGCTTCGAGCCCCCCTCCGAGCCACGCTGCGTGAAGGGCGGGCAGCTCCCAGCAGCCCACCGCCTGCATCGATACGCCGCGCGGACCGGTGCGCCGGACCAGTCCGGCGATCACCAGGAGCCAGGAGTGGAAGACCGTCGTGGCGTAGCCGACCTGGGCGTCCTCGAAGAAGGTCGCGTCGAGCGGTCCGGTCGCGTCGTCGAGGGTCACGAAGATCACTCGGCGGCCAGAACGGATCGGAGGCGTCTGGGTTGCCACCTTCACCCCCGCGACGAGGACCTGCTGGCGACTCCGGCAGCTGAGCAGGCCAGTGGAACGGGTCACTCCCAGCTCGTCGAGGAACGGGGCGTAGGCGTCCATCACGTGAGCGCTCACGTCCAGGCCGAGCACGTCGAGCTCAGCGCGGACCCGCTCGGCCGAGCTCATCTCCGGCAGGCCGCTGGACCGGGTCTGCTCCGGGGCGTCACCGAGGTCGAGCGCCAGCTGGACGTCGACCGGGGCCGGGACCGCTGAGGCCCGGGACTGCCGCGCCGCCCTGGCCCGAACGTCGTCGAGCGCCACGACCGGGGCCGGAACCGGTCGGCCGGCGTCGGAGCCGCTCTGGTCCCAGGAAGGGGCGACCCGGCTGCTCTCCCCGCGACTGCTTCCTGCCCGGCTCCCCCCTGCCCGACTGCCCCCTGCCCGACCCGGACGTGGTCCGGCTCGGCGAGCGGCCGCAGCCGTCGACCGGCTCCAACGTTCGAGCTCACCGACCTGGAGCAGCAGATCACGCCGGGTGACCTGCCCGCGGCGACGACCGGGCACGGTGGACCCCAGGCCGTAGAGGGAGTCGAACCCACCGGCCACGACGAGTCGCTCGACGACGGGTCGGGAGACCTGGGCGCGGTGCCAGAAGTCGGACAACCCCGCGTAGGGCCGCCCCGCCACGATCCGGGCGATCTCGGCCTCGGCGATCCCCTTGACCTCAGCCAGCCCGATCCGGATGCCGTAGCCGCGTCCGTCCGGCAACCGCGGGTCGGAGGGGGCGCTGCGTGGACCGCTGACCCCACCAAGCACTCCCGGCCCGGCGGTCAGCTCGCTGTCCGGGGCTCGCTCGCTGCCCAGAGCTGACCCGCCGTCCAGGGCGAACTGGGCCGGAGCTGGTCCGGTCAGGTCGACGGCGGTGATCGGACGGGCCGGACTGCCGATCTGGTCGAGGACCGCAGGTGGTGGTTCGTCGAAGATCCCCACCCGCTCGACCCGGTAGGAGGCGTCGGAGAGGTTGACGTCGAGCGACAGCACCGCGATGCCGAACTGACGGGCGTCGTCGAGGATCAGCCGCTTGGGGTACATGCCCGGGTCGTGGGTCAGCACCCCAGCGAGGAAGGCGGCCGGGTGGTGGGCCTTGAGCCAGGCGGACTGGTAGGTCGGCAGGGCGAACGCCGCCGCGTGGGCCTTGCAGAAGCCGAACGAGCCGAAGGCCTGGAGCACCTGCCACATCTGCTCGACCACCTCGAGCTGGTAGCCCGCTGCGAGAGCAGCCGGCACGAACCACACCCGCGCCTCCTGCTGGCCGTCGGGGCTGCCGAGAGCGCGTCGCACCTCGTCGGCCTCGGCCAGAGAGCAACCGGTGAGGGTGCTGACGATCTGGAGCACCTGCTCGTGGAACACGACGACGCCGTGGGTCTGACCCAGCACCCGCTCGAGGTCGGGGTGCGGGTAGACCGCCGGCTTCCACCCCTGACGCGCCTCGAGGAACGGTCGGACCATGTCGCTCTTGACCGGGCCGGGCCGGAACAGCGAGATGTCGATGATCAGGTCCTCGAAGGTCTCCGGCGCGAACTTGCCGACCAGCTCCCGCTGGCCGGGTGACTCGATCTGGAAGCAGCCCAGCGTGCGGGTCGACTGCACCAGGGCGAAGGTGGCCGGGTCGTCCCGAGGGACCGCGTCGACGTCCACGTCCACCCCGTCGACCCGGGCGACCTCCTGGACCGCGTAGGACATCGCCGACTGCATGCGGATGCCCAGCACGTCGAGCTTGAGCAGCCCGAGCTTCTCGACGTCGTCCTTGTCGAACTGGCTCATCGGGAAGCCCAGCCAGCTCGACTCCACCGGGGTGCGGTCCAGCAGGGTCCGGTCGGACAGCAGCACCCCGCACGGGTGGAGCGCCACATGACGGGGCAGCCCGTCGAGGCGCTCGACCAGGCGCAGCAGCAGGTCGATCCGCCCTGCATTCTCACCACGGGCCAGACCGCTCGCCCTCAGCTCGGGCAGGTCGCGCATCGCGGCTCGCACCTGGTTGGCCCGCAGGTGCGGGAACGCCTTGGCCAGGGCGTCGACCTCGCCGGGCGGCAGGCCGAGCGCCGCACCGACGTCGCGGATGCCGTGCCGGGCCCGGTAGGTGTCCATCATCGACACGCACGTGCAGCGCTCCCCGCCGAACTTCTGCAGGATCTGCTCGTAGACCTCGGTGCGCCGGGCGGACTCGACATCGACGTCGATGTCGGGGAGCTGCTGGCGCAGCGGGGACAGGAACCGCTCCATGAGCAGCCCGTAGCGGATCGGGTCGACGTCGGAGATGCCCAGCAGGTAGGTCACGAGACTGCCGGCTCCGCTCCCCCGCGCCGCCACCCGCACGCCCATGTCGTGGATGAGGTCGACGACATCGGAGACCGTGAGGAAGTACGCGGGGTAGCCCAGCTGGGAGATCACGTCGAGCTCGGAGTCGAGCCGGGTGCGGGTGGCGGTGTCGACCGTCATCGCCCGGCGCCCGAAGCCGGCTTCGCAGCGGGCCCGCAGGACCGCCTGGGGCTCTCCACCGCCTGACTCCAGCTCCGGGAAGTGGACCTCACCGATCCCGAGGTCCCGACGCGGGTCGACCGCGCACCGCTCAGCCTCGGCCCGAGTGCGGGCCAGCAGTCCTCTGCCGTCGTCGGTCAGGCCGGCGGCTCGGGACACCTGCTCGGCGACTGCCGCCATCTCCTTGCCGGACAGCAGCGCGGCCTCGGCGTTGCACCGGTCGATGTGGCGCAGGTCGAGCGCCACCAGCCGACGGGCCGAGTCGAGCACGTCGGCGGTCGGGGCATCGGCGCGGTCGGCGTAGCGCACCACGTTGGCGAGGACCGCACTCGCGCGCTGGGCCCGGGCGAAGCCGACCATGCGGGCGGCCCGGCCCACGTCACCGGGCCCCCGGTGGCAGACCACCTCGACGACGACCCCGTCGTGACCGAGGACGTCGCGCCAGCGGGACAGGTGAGCGCTGGCGAGGTCGTCACGTCGAGCACTGACCGCTCGGCCGAGCTCGGACCCAGGTCCGAGCAGCGCCACCAGCGCTCCGGACCGAGCCAGGCCCCCGGCGTGCTCCGCGACCAGGTCGAGGGTGCTGATCGGCACCCCTCGCTCACCGGCGAGGTGCGTAGCCGAGACCAGTCGGCACAGCGCCGCCCAGCCCCGGCCGTCGCGGGCGAGCAGCACCACTCGGGGCAGCGCGAGGCCCTGCTCACCGCGGTCGGGGTGCTGGTCGAGGAAGGTCCCACCCCGGGCCGGCTGCGACCTGACTGGTGACGACCTGGCCGGCGACGACCTCCCTGGCCCTCCCCGGGTCGGCCCGGCCCCCGCTCCCAGCTGGACCGGCGCCATGGCGAGGTCGACCCCGAACACCGGACGCACCCCCGCCGCCGTGCAGGCGGTGGCGAACTTGACCGCGCCGTACATGCCGTCGCGGTCGGTCAGGGCGAGGGTGTCCATCCCGTGCTCGGCAGCCCGGTCGACGAGCACTCCCGGGTGGGAGGCCCCGTGCCGCAGGGAGTAGCCCGAGGCGACGTGCAGGTGCACGAAGGGGTCACCGGTCACCTCGTCATCCCGAGGCCAGGAGCAGCTGCTGCCCCGGGTCGAGGGAGGCCGGCAGCACGAGGGCCTGGACCATGTCGAGGAACGCCCGGACGTCGCGGACCAGGTCGTCGGCCTCCCGCAGGGTGACCGCTGACGGGATGCCCGCCTCGGCGGCAGCCCGCTTCTTGGCACCCGCGGCGAAGAAGCCAGCCCACTCACCGAGCTCGGGGGCGACGTCGGCCAGGAGCACCCAGGCGCTGGTGGGCCTGCTCCGTCTGACCGGACGGGTCCGGCAAGCCAGCACCGCCGCGGCGATCCGGAGCGCAGACAGGTGGGCGGCGGCGTAGCGCTCACCGGGGGTGGGAGCCGCCCCTGCCTCGGCCAGGCCCCGGCGAGCCAGCGACAGCAGCGTGCCTGCGGGCAGCGAGGGAGGCCCGTAGGGAGTGATCGTCATCGCCGCCCCCTCAGTCCAGGACCCGGGCGAGGGACCAGCTGCCCGAGGACCAGGAGAAGCACAGGTCGTAGACCCCGGTGCCGGCCAGACGACCAGCGCCCGCTTCGACCCGGAACCAGTCCTGCTCACCGTCGTCCACCGACGCCGACGTGGGGACGTGATCTGCCTCCGGACCGGGGTCGGCCAGAGGACCAGCCGAGGAGCCCGCTCCGGAGGACAGCGCCTGGACAGCAGCCGTGCGCCACCAGCCCCCGGACTCGGTCCAGCGGGCAAGGACCTCCTGGACGACGTAGAGCCGACCGTTCCAGAGGAACTGGGCAGGTTCGTCGTCGCGCCGCTGGACTTCGACAACGTCAGCATGCAGACGGGACACGGGCTCCTCCTCCCAGCAGGTCGACGGGCAGCGGGTGCTGTCCGTGAGTGCCGGGGGAAGGCGGCGGGTCGGGCGGTGCCGGTCCGGGTGAGGCGCTTCCCCACGCCACACCCGGACCGGCGGACCCACCTGGCGACGTGGGAGGGTCGAGACTCCAGCCGCCGGACGGGATCCGCCCTCGGCGGGTCCGCGAGGCCCCGCCGTGATCTTGTTCGAACGCGTGTTCGAACAATGAGAACAGTAGACCCTGCCTCCGACAGACCGTCAACCATCGACCTGGAGTCGAGGGACCCCTCCCCGACGCCCCCGCCACGAGGAGACGCATGAGCACGCTCGACGGAACCACCGCCCTGGTCACCGGGGCCAGCTCCGGCATCGGCGAGGCCACCGCCCTCTCCCTCGCCGCCTCGGGAGCCGCCGTGGCGGTCGTGGCCCGGCGCAAGGACCGCCTGGACGCCCTCGCCGAGCGGATCGAGGCCCAGGGTGGCCGTGCGCTCGTGATCGAGGCCGACGTGACCGACGAGGCGGCCGCTCGCGCCTGCGTCGAGCAGACCGTGCAGGATCTCGGCCGCCTCGACGTTCTCGTCAACAACGCCGGCGTGATGCTGCTCGGCCCGATGGAGCACGCCCCCGTCGAGGAGTGGCAGCGCATGGTGGAGCTCAACGTGCTCGGCCTCATGTACTGCACGCACGCCGCGCTCCCGCACCTGCTGCGCGCCGCCGAGGACAGCGACCGGCGGTGCGCCGACATCGTCAACATCAGCTCGGTCGCGGGCCGGGTCGCCCGAGCCGGCAGCGGGGTCTACAACGCGACGAAGTTCGGGGTCGGGGCGTTCAGCGACTCCCTGCGCCAGGAGGTGACCCAGCGGCACGTACGGGTCTCCCTCGTCGAGCCGGGTGCCGTCTCGACCGAGCTCGCGGGCCACAACCGGCCGGAGGTCCTCGAGACCATCTCCAAGCGCTTCGAGGGCATGGAGCGGCTGGCCTCCGAGGACATCGCCGACGCGATCACCTACGTCGTCACCCGCCCGCGCCACGTCGCGATCAACGAGGTCCTGATCCGGCCGACCGAACAGCAGCAGTGACCGGACCTCGGACCGCCGCCCGCTGGGCCCTGCAGCACGGCGTCGTCGGCGTCGCGGTGCGCCGCGCCGCCCGTACCGGCGACCTGCAGGCCACGTCCGTCGTGGACCTCGACCACCGGGCTGACCCCTACCCGCTGTACGAGCGGGTGCGCGCCCGCGGCCGGCTCGTCCCCGGTCGGCTCGGCCACGTGACTGTCACCCACGCCGTCGTCTCGGAGGTCCTGCGCAGCGACCACTTCCGCGCCGGGCCCAACGAAGACGCCGCACCCCGAGCGCTGGCGGCCCTGTCCCGCTGGTCCCGCGACGTGCGGGCGCTGGGCCCGATCGACCCGCCGTCGCTGCTGGTGGTCGAGCCTCCTGACCACACCCGCTACCGCCGGCTGGTGTCCCGGGTCTTCACCGCCCGCGCCGTGGAGGCCCTGCGCGGCCGGGTCCAGGTGCTCGCCGACGAGCTGCTGGACTCGCTCGCCGGCCGACCGGAGGCCGAACTCGTCTCGGCGTACGCCAGCCAGCTGCCGGTGACCGTGATCAGCGAGATCCTCGGCGTGCGCCCGGAGGACCGGGGGACGGTGCTCGACTTCGGTCGAGAGGGCGCCCCCAGTCTCGACATCGGCCTGACCTGGAGCCAGTACAAGCGGGTCGACGCAGCCGCACGGGGCTTCCAGACCTGGCTCGGCGGCCACCTCGAGCAGCTGCGCCGCTCCCCGGGCGAGGACCTGCTCAGCCAGCTGGTGCACCTCGAGGACGAGGGCCAGCGGCTCGACGACACCGAGCTGCGGGCCGTCGCCGGACTGGTGCTGGCGGCCGGCTTCGAGACGACGGTCAACCTGCTGGGCAGCGGCACCGTGCTGCTGCTGGAGCACCCGGAGCAGATCGACCGGCTGCGGCAGGACCCGTCGCTGTGGCCCACCGCCGTCGACGAAGTCCTGCGCTACGAGTCACCGGTCCAGGTCACAGCACGGTTCGCGCTGCGCGAGACGCAGCTGGAGGGGCGGACGATCCCGCACGGCGGCCTCGTCGTCACCATGCTGGGCGGTGCCAACCGCGACCCGGAGGCCTTCGAGCACCCGGACCGGTTCGACGTGGGCCGCGTCAATGCCCGTGACCACCTGGCGTTCTCGGCCGGACGGCACTTCTGCCTCGGCGCCGCCCTGGCTCGACTCGAGGGCGAAGTGGGGCTGCGGACGCTGTTCGAGCGCTTCCCCGAGCTGGCGCTCGCACCCGGAGCCCGCCGTACGACCACCCGGGTGCTGCGCGGCTGGGAGCACCTTCCGGTGACGACGGGCAGCTGACCGACCAGGACGAGCTCGCTGAGGCAGAGGGGCGGCCTGGGCCGGTGGCCGATCGGCCCACGGGACGGCGTCGACGAGCCCGTCACCGATGACGCTAGGGGTCAGGCGCTGCCGCGACTGCTTCGCCAGACGGGGCTGTCGACGTAGTGGTTGTCGAACCGCTCCTGGGACTCGGTGACGTCTTGGGGTGAAGCCTGGCCACGGTGCAGCCGGTCGAGCAGGCGGTAGTACTCGAAGCGCGCCGTTCCCGGTGTGAAGACCACGAGGACGTCGGCGTCGGTGTCTGCAGCGGGCGCGAACGCGTGCGGGACGCCCGGCGGGACGACCATCAGGTCCCCGTAGCGCAGCGTGGTGATGCGGTCGTCGACCAGGAGGTCCAGCGCGCCGCCAAGCACGTAGAACATCTCCGCGGACCGCTCGTGGAAGTGTGGCGGGGCTCCCGCGGAGCCTCGCCGCAGCAGCGACCTGTTGCTCGTGAGCGCCCCGCCGGTCTGTTCGGGGTCTGCCAGCAGCGTGATCACGCTGCCGGGGTCACCGCGCAGCACCTCCGCGACCTGCGCGCGGACGGGCTCGGGCAGCGGAGTGCCGCCGGGGTCGATGATCATGTTCAGCTCCTGTCCTCGGGTCGGCGCGGAGGCCGCCAGTGTCGATGGGATGACGCTGCTGGGGTCAGCCTGTGACAGCAGTGAGGTGGGAGATCTTCTCGGGGTTGCGGATGATGCGTACCGCCGTCACCTGGCCGTCGTGCACGTCGATCGTCAGGACATCCCAGACTTGGCCGCTGCTGCTGCGCAGTACCCGCCCGGGCTGGCCGTTGACCGTGACCAGCTGCAGGTCGAACACTCCCAGTGCCCGGCGCTTGTGGCTGATCTCGAGCAGGAACGCCGCGACGGTGGGGGCGCCGTGCAGCGGCTCCAGCGGTGAGGCGGCGTTGCCGCCGCCGTCGCCGTACAGCACGACGTCAGCCGTCAGCAGCTGCTCGAGCTCGCGGAACTCGCCGCCTTCGGCTGCGGCGAGGAACCGCTCCAGCAGGGCGCGGCCGCGCGCGGGATCCGCGTCGAACCTCGGCCGGTCGGCACGCACCCGCGCCCGGGCTCGGGACACCAGCTGCCGGCAGGTGCTCTCCGTGCGCTCCAGGGTGACGGCGATGGCGGCGTAGTCCTCGCCGAAGACCTCCCGCAGCAGGAACGCCGCCCGCTCCAGGGGCGTCAGCTGCTCGAGCAGCACCAGGAAGGCCTGCGACAGCGAATCCGCCAGCTCCGCCCGCTCTTGCGGGCCCGGAGACGGGTCAGCGACGTCCAGCAGCGGATCGGGCAGCCAGGGACCGACGTACGCCTTGCGCCGGACCTTGGCGCGACGCAGCACGTCGATCGACAGCCGGGTCGCCACCGTCGTCACCCACGCCGCCGGTTCGGTCAGGGCCTCCGGCGACCGCACCAGCCGCAGCACGACCTCCTGCGCCACGTCCTCCGCATCACCGACACTGCCCAGCATCCGGTAGGCAACGCCGAAGGCCTGCCGACGCAGCACGACCAGGACCTCGTCAGACATCACAAGACAGTCTGACGACGCGCGGGCGCCTCTGTGACAAGGGGAGTGCCGGTGCTTCCGGCCGGGGCGACCTGGCCGCCCGGCTGGCCGGCCGGGGCCCGACTCATTGCCACAGACTCCGCGGGTCGCGGGGCCGACAGCAGCCGGTCCGCTGTGAGCTGCGCAGGGAGGGCTCAGCCCCCCGACGACGAACCGACGGGCGGCTGCCAGAGCTGGAAGCGCATCCCCTGGTCGTCCCGGCACTCGGCCATCAGGCCGTACGGGCGGTCGTCCGGCTCGTCCGCCGTCCCTCCAGCGGACCGGACCTTCGTGACGGCCGCCCGCGCGTCGTCCACGCGGAAGCACAGCTGGACCTCCGCCCGGTCTGCGCCGCCCATCAGACCGGTCATCGGTGCGGTGCCCTCGGCCTCCCACCCGCCGGGAGCGTTCCCGGGCGCGTAGGTCCATCCGAGAACCTGCCCGAAGAAGGCCTTGGTCCGCTCCACGTCCTCGACGTACAACGACTGGTAGCCGACATCGCCGTGCCGCGGCTCGTACGTCGCGGCGACCGGGTCGGGTGCGACCGGAGTCTGCAGCATCCAGCGGTGCCCGGCCGGGTCGCGGACCACTCCGGTCCGGCCGTACGGGGCGTCTGCCGGCTCGCGCTCGAGCTCCGCACCGGCCGCCACCGCGCGAGCGACCACCGCGTCGACATCCGGGACGGTCAGGTAGAGGGAGGCGCTGACCCCGCCACGGGCGACCGGTCCGACCAGCCCCATCTCGGGGAACTCGTCGGCCAGCATCATGGCGACGCCACCCAGCTCGATCTCGGCATGTCCGATCCGGCCGTCCTCCATGACGTAGGGCTCCCCGCGCGGGACCCCGCCGAAGGCCTCGACGTAGAACCTCAGGGCACGTCGCGTGTCGGGGACGGTGAGGTACGGGGCGAGTGCCATGGGGCCTCCAGGAGACGGGGGGACGGGTTGAGCAGACGGGGGGTCGACCGGCTCGATCAGCCGGGCGAGGCGCGCCCGCAGTGCGCGGGCGAAGTCGGGGTCGGGGTCGACCGCGAGAGCGGGGAGCCTCAACGCGTCGAGCGGATCGGACCGGTCAGGCATCGAAGCAACCCCTCTCGTACTCGCGGCGGAAGGCGGCTCGCGCCCGGGACAGCAGCGCCTCGGTGGCGTGCAGGGTGCGGTCGAGGTGGTGGGCGACCTCGGGGACAGGGAGCCCGTCGAGGTGACGCAGCACGAGAGCAGCCCGGTGGTGCGGTCCGAGCCGGGCGAGCACATCACGGGCGGCGAGGACGTCGAGCCGCACGTCCCAGGGGTCCTCGGCGGCGTCGTCGCCCCGGGTCCTCTCGTGGACCAGCTTCAGGCCGCGCTCCTCACGGGCGAGCCGGCGCCAGTGGTCGACGAGCTTGTGGCGCGCGGTCCCGATCAACCAGGCGGTGCTGAGCGGTCCTGACGCGGACACCGCGGCCAGGAAGGTCTCGCTCGTGAGGTCCTCGGCGAGCGTGCGGTCCCCGCAGCGCGACAGCAGGTAGCCGTAGACCTGGGGCAGGGCGACGTCGTACAGCGCGAGGAGGTCGACCTCGTCCCGCGTCACGCCGCTGTGTCCCACACCCCTACGTCGCTCGCGGAGGTGCTTCTCCGACAGGTCGCTCGTCCTCGATCTCCCAGGCGTGGTCGAGGACGAGCCAGCAGACGTCGGTCATGCCGCCGGATCCTGCCAGTGCACCCGCTCGCCCAGCTCTGCACCAACCATCGTGCGCATCGCGTCCATGAGTTGCCCCCGGTCGCGGCCGGTCAGAAGGTTGGTCCTGAGTGATTTCGAGTACTGGAGCGTCGTGGCCGCTACCGCGGTCCACGCCGCGGCAAAGGTGGCCGCCTCGCGCGGGAGGACTGTCACGAGGCGGTCGACCATCCAAGTCAGTGCGTCGTCCTTGACCACCAGATTGAGGTAGCCAAGCTCATTGCGGATCTCATCGATGCGGGCGAGGTCGAGCTGCTTGCTCGGCAGGATCGGTTGGATCTTCATCTCCACCACGAACAGGCCCAGCTGCTTAGCCATTGTGAAGAGCGTGAAGTGTGCCCGGCGGCAGACCAGCACTGGAATGACGCGTAGATCTGGGTGCGCCGCAGCCACCTCGGCGGCCTTGTAGAGCACCTGATGGACTTCTAGGTGGCTGGTGTGAAGCGGCCCGTTCTGCTGGTCCGGTGGCGAAGAATGGCCGGTTGAGGGGGCTTCACGGGCGCTGAGAGCGCCCGGCCGTCTCCGGGCCGGGGGCTGTTGGTGCGGCCGGTCGGGTCGTGGTGGCCGCTGAGGGCGGGAGAGCCTCAGTGGTCGTCCTTCCCGCTCCATTCAGGCGGTGGCCACTGCCCATCCGGTTGTCGTGGAGTGGATGTTGAGCACGGCGAGGCGGGCGAGGTTGTGTGCGGCGGCCAGGAGGTTGAAGTCAGCGTCGATCTTGATCTTTCCGCGCATCCGGGCTCGGCGTCCGCCGTGTTTGCGGCGCATCAAGTGGCCGAGTTTGCGTTCCACTTTCGGCCTGGTCGCGCGGTAGTCCGCGACCCACGCCGGGTCCTTCTGCTGCTGACGGGCATCGGCCAGACGCTGCTCGTAGCGACCGACGGCGACGGTCCGGCCGTCGCGGGCGTCGGTGCACTGCGCCCGCAGCGGACAGTCGTTGCAGGCCGGCCCGAAGTAAGCAGTGCCGTCGCCGTCCTTGCCGCGCCGGATCGTCGCGCTCTGCCCGTTCGGGCAGCTCACCGTGGCGCGCTCGAGGTCGATGTCGAACTGGTCCTTGGCGAACCGGCCCGCCGGCGCGCTGGGGGGCTGGGTCTTGCAATGCGAGCTGATGCCCGCCTGGGCCAGGGTGTCCTGGAACTCACCACTGCCGTAGGCAGCGTCGCCATAGACATCCCCCGCGTCACCCGCGTCACCCGCGTCGCCGGGGTCGCGGTCCAGCAGGTCATCGATCAGGTCGGCGGCGACCGCGGCGTCCCCGACGTTGCCGGCACTGACCTCGGTGTCGGTGATGATCTCGCTGTCCGGATCCGCTGCGACATGGCCCTTGTAACCGTCGAACCCACGCGCCTGGGTCTTGTGACCGTGCCGTGCCTGCGGATCGACAGTGGAGATGACCCGGTCCTTCGCGACCCGCCGGGCGATCCGGAACGTCCCGTCCTGGGTGGTCTCCAGGTCCTGACCGAGCACCGTCGCGAGCAGCGCCGCTGCCTCAGCCAGCCCCTCGCCGAGCTCACGGCCGTCCAGCACCGCCAGCAGCGGGTAACCGTCACGGGCCCGGGAGTCGATCAGCTCTGCCCGCGCGGCGCTGTCGTCCCAGTCGACCTCCTGCGGCTGCTGCTGCTGTTCAAGCTGGCGCATGACCATCGCTGAGGCTCGTGTAGCGAGGGCGGTGGCGTCGCTGGTGCCGTAGGTGTAGGCCGTGGCGCCGGCGCCGCCGCGCGGGTCGGGAGCGGCTACCCGGTGGCCTGGGCCTGTCACCGCCGCAGGCACCGGCGTCAAGTCAACGTCGCCGGTGAGGCCGGGGGGCGGGCGCAGGTACAGGCCGCGGCCGCCTGGCAGGAGGATGTCGGGCTTCACCGAGCGGCGATGGCCGGCACCGACGGCGCCGTAGGGGGCGGGCAGGTCGGGCTCGGCGGCGTCGAGGACGGTGCCGGGCACGGTGCCGGACCAGGAGTCGGCGTGGGTGGCGCCGACGGTGAGCACGTTGACCGCCTCGGCGGGTGACAGGAGTCGGCGGTGCAGGGCGGTCCCGCGGCTGTCTGCGAGCAGGTGCCGGGACAGCGCGGCCGGGTCGTCGAGCGCGGCGGCGGGGACGGTGGTGCGGGCATCGTGGTTGCCAGCGCTGACCAGGATGAGCAGGTTGTAGTGGTAGGCGAACCAGTCCAGCAGCTTGGCCAACGGGCTGAGGCGACGCACGAAGACCCGTGCGGGGTCGCCAATGGACAGGTTGACGATCCGGACGCTGGGGGCGGCGGGGGGCTGCTGTCCGTCGACTTTGAACATGCGGTGGAAGGCGCGGTGGAGCAGGTCCACGAGCAGCTCGTCGTCCGGGACGCACTCCGCGTCGGGGTAGAAGGGGTGCGGGCCGAGAAGGGGTCGCACGTACAGCCGGCTGGGCAGCGGCGGTCCGGGCGCGTCCAGGTCCCCGTGGGTGATGAGCGAGGCCATGCCGGTTCCGTGCCGCTGTTGTGAGGCGCTCGGATAGCGCGCGCCGAAGCCGTCGGGGTCGTCCAGGACGAGGCGACCGGCGAGCAGGTCGTGGTTGGCCAGCGGGACGGCGTCCAGCAGGCCCACGAGCGGCAGCTCGGACGGCAGTTCCCCGTCCGCCTGCGGAAGATCGCCAGCTGCCACGTCGTCGGGTCGCAGCACGGTCATGGCGCTGACGGGTGACACGAGCATCACCTCGCCGGTCGTGAGCAGCTCGATCGCGCCCGGGCCCTGCGCGAGGACTGCCTCCACCTGCGGGTGGGGCAGCTCGGCCAGCAGGGCGTGGTAGCCGATCTCGGGCAGTACCGCGCCCCGGCGGACCTGGCCGCCGGCCTGGGTGATCAGCCCAGCGACCTGCGCCTGCGCGGCTGCCCGCCTGGCGGGGTCACTGCGGAACCATAGCTCGACCTCGATGCGGGCCACACCGCTGTTGCCGACGACGGCGACCTCTTCTTGCCACCGCTCGAGCAGGCCTGTGTCACGGATGCGGTCCGCTGGACCCCAGCGCCGGACGTCGCGCAGCAGCCGGAAGGCGTCGCGCAGCGGCGTCAGCCCCCGGGGGAAGCGGGCGTTCTCGTCGGCCTGCCACCCCTGGAAGAGGCTGATGAGCTGTGTGACCGCCTGGGTGTTGGTCAGGGCCAGGTAGGCGGTCTCGTTGACCTGGCCATCGCTGCGCTGACCGTTCGGAGTGACGGTGTAGAAGTCGTCGTCGGGGTCGGCCTGGCCCTCGTCGAGCTCGGCGAGGAACTCGAGCCCCTGCACGCCCGCCACGGCGCGGGCGAAGCCTTCAATGGTGCCGGCGAGGTCGAAGACCACCACCAGCTCGGGATCCGGGTCGGTGGGAGCTGCTCCCGCGGTGACGCGCTCCGCCGCCAGGGCCTGTTCCAGCTCCTGGAACCGTGGTGTGAGCCTGGCCCCCTGCCGGACGGCTCCCGGCCCTTGAGGCGTGGGCGGGTACGGCCTGGATCCGGTGACCGGCGGGATCGGGCCTGTCCGTGGTGCAGCGAACCCCAACAGCGGGCGGGGCTCACCTTTGGCCTGCGGGGGCGGACCGGCGCTCGGTGACTCGCTCACCGGTGTCTGCTGCTCACTTGTGGGCCTGGGTGCGCCACTGGTGCAGCCGCCCCTTGGCAATGGCGGTGAGGTCCCCGTTGGGCAGGGCGAGTACGTAGCGGCGGCGGACGTCCTGGGCGAACTGCTCGAGTTCGGCGTAGCTGGCGCCGGCGAGCCGGTCGGCGAGGGTCCGCGGGGCGAGGCCGAGCTCTCCGCCGAAGCGCAAGCGCAGGGTATCCAGGAACGCGGCTGCAGCGGCCCGGGTGGGCGGCTGGAGGGCCAGGCGGAGTTGGAACCGGCGCCAGGCCGCCCGGTCCAGCAGCTCGCCGTGGTTGGTCGCGGCGATGACCACGACGTGGGCGGGCAGACGGTCGATCTGCAGCAGCAGTGTCGAGACCACCCGCTTGATCTCCCCGGTCTCGTGCTCGTCGGCGCGTTCCTTGCGATCGTGTCGAACTCGTCGAAGAACAACACGCACCGGCGGGTCCGGGCGAACTCGAAGACCTGGTCGATCCGGCCGGCTGTCTCGCCGAGGAAACTGGACACGATGCCCTCGTAGCGCACCACGTAGAGGGGCAGCATCGCCTCGGCGGCGATCGCCTCGGCGAGGCTCGTCTTGCCGTTGCCGGGGGCGCCTTCGAGCAGTACGCGGTTGCGGGGCTCGATGTTGTGGCTGCGTAACAGCTCGCTGCGGTGCTGCTCCTCGACGATCTCCGCGGCGGCAGCAGCGACGTCGTCGTCCAGGTGAAGCGAGGCGAGGCGGCCGCGGGGCACGATCTCGTGTAGCAGATCGCCCACGGCATGAGCGGCGGCGTCTCGCGCCGGCAACCCGCTTGTGCCAGCGGTGGTGATCAGTTCTGACAGTCGGTCCGCCACGAGGTGGTGCTGGTTGCTGCGTTCCTCGGCTATGAGCGCTTCTACGACGAGCCGGAAGCGGGTGCCGTCCCCGCGCCGCTGCGCCTCGACCATGTCCACGATCAGGTCCGACCTGGCCATCAGGCCGGCCCGGCGGTCGCGCCAGCGGCGGCGCCGGCCGTGGTGAGTTCGGCCAGCGGCCGGTCGTTTGCACCGCGCAGGTACTGGTAGACGGTCTCTCTGCTGACGCCGAACTCGGCGGCGAGAGCGGTCTTCGACTCACCGGTGGCCGCGCGCGTCCGCAGCTGCTGAGCCTGCTGGCTGGTGAGGGAGGGACGTCGACCGCGGTATGCGCCGCGGGCCTTGGCCAGCGCCACGCCTTCGCGT
>JAABUN010000925.1_pt1 | contig 71041 bp, 52 predicted proteins | sample 5559311 | NCBI WGS metagenome assembly JAABUN01 (sample SAMN10711877, study PRJNA513370) | rock metagenome | isolation source: Antarctica rocks | place: Antarctica: Victoria Land, Siegfried Peak sud | reverse complement strand
CTGGAACGACGACCCCCAGCCCTATGTCTGGACCAAGACCGCCGACCAGATCCTCGACTCCATCAGCCGCTACTGCAACCGAATCAGCGTGTCAGGACACTAGTGGGACACTAGAGCGCCGCGCGCTCGGCGTCGGTCAGCTCGATCTCGAGGATCTCCTCGATCCCGACCCGCCCCACCTTGACGGGCACCCCGGTGAAGCGGCCCTCGATCCCGTACTCGCCGTGGCACGCGGCGACACACGACAGCACACGGTGCTGGTCGAACATGACGGCGTCGGCGAGCTCGCAGACGGCCGTCGCGGTGGCGACGAAGGCGCCGGGGTGAGCGGGGTCCTCTTCGGCGAGTGCCGCCATCGCCGCGCTCGGGTCCGCAGCGATCCCGGCGGTGGTCACCGTCGCGACCACCGGCAGCCAGCCATGTTCGTCACCACCGCCGACGACGAGGCCTGTGGTGTCGCGCGGGTTGACGTTCGCCTCGGCGGCCAGGGCGCCGCGCAGTCGCCACGCCGCCCGCACGCCGCCCGCTCCGAAGATGCGCTGACGGGGAAAGCGGGTGGCTTCCAGCAGGGCGGCGCAACACCGCGCCTCACCTTCCCCCGCGACGATGACGATCGCGTCGGGGGCGCGCTCGGCAAGCCGGCGGGAGGTGTCGTCGTCGATGTGGGAGGTGAGGACGACGAGGTCAGCGCCCCCGATGTCCTGGAGGTCACCACTGGCATTCACCACCTCTGCGTACTCGCGACGCCGCAGCAGGTGGGTGATGGTGAGGGCCAGCTCATCAGCCCCGTCGATGAAGATCTTCGTCTTCAGCAGAGTGGATCGCCTACAGTCATTAACCAACACCTGTCAGTTGCAGAGTTCACCGAAAGGGACCCCCGATGGCCGATTTTCTGGATGAGAAGCGCCGCGAGATCGCAGAGCGGTTGAAAGAGCTGCGCCCGCTGGTGGAGGAGTTCCACCGCCTCGAGGCCGCCAACGACGCGTTGCAAGGCGTCACCGCTACGCCCGGCGGTACGCGGACCGGCGGTGGTCCGCGCAGGGGCGGCGCCTCGTCTGGCCGCTCCCGTTCCGCTAACGGCACGGCGCGCCGCGGCCGCCCGAAGGGCTCGGGCAACCGCTCCAAGCAGGCGCTCGAGTCCGTGCGCGCGCAGCCCGGCATCACCATCCCCGAGCTTGCCGAGGCGATGGGCATCAAGCAGAACTACCTGTACCGCGTGATGCCCACGCTCGAGAAGGAGGGGATGGTGCGCAAGGAGGGCCGGGGCTGGCACGCGCTCGACGCCGCCTGAACGGCTAACCGACGAGCCCCAGGCCACGGACGGCCTCGCGCTCGTCGGTGAGCTCCTTGACCGTCGCGTCGATCTTGCCCTGGGCGAACTCGTCGACCTCGAGGCCCTCGACGATCTCGTAGTTGCCGCCCGAGCAGCGCACGGGGAACGAGGACACGATGCCCTCGGCGACGCCGTACTGGCCACCCGACGCCACCGCCATGGAGCGCAGGCCGTCGGCGCCCAGGGCCCAGTCGCGGACGTGGTCGATCGCCGCGTTGGCGGCGCTCGCCGCGCTCGAAGCACCACGAGCCTCGATGATCTCCGCCCCGCGCTTGCCGACGCGCGGGATGTACTCGTTCTCATACCACCCCATGTCGACCTGATCGACCGCGCGCTTCCCATTCACCTTCGCGTTGAAGAGGTCGGGGAACATCGTGGGTGAGTGGTTGCCCCACACGACGAGATCCTGGATGTCGTCGACCGAGACCTCCAGCTTCTTGGCCAGCTGCGCAACGGCGCGGTTCTCGTCCAGGCGGGTCATGGCGGTGAAGCGCTCACGCGGGATGTCCGGGGCGTTGGAGGACGCGATCAGCGCGTTGGTGTTGGCCGGGTTGCCGACCACGAGCACGCGCACGTCGTCCGCCGCGCCCTTGTTCAGCGCCTCGCCCTGGGGCTTGAAGATCGCCCCGTTGGCCTCGAGCAGGTCGGCGCGCTCCATGCCCTTCGTGCGCGGGCGGGCACCGACGAGCATCGCGACGTTGACACCGTCGAAGGCCTGCTCCGGGTCGTCGTAGATGTGCACGCCGGACAGCAGCGGGAACGCGCAGTCCTCGAGCTCGAGCGCGGTGCCCTCGGCGGCCTTGACGGCCGGCGCGATCTCGAGCAGGTGCAGGTGGACCGGGGTGTCCGGGCCGAGCAGCTGGCCGGACGCGATGCGGAACAGCAGGGCGTAGCCGATCGCGCCGGCGGCGCCGGTCACGCAGACCTTCACGGGAGTCTTGTCGGGCATGTCAGGAGCTCATCTCTTTTTGGAGGTTCTCGTCGATCGACGCCAGGAACTCCTGGGTCGTCTGGTACGGCTGGTCGGAGCCCACAAGCAGGGCGAGGTCCTTGGTCATCTTTCCGCTTTCCACCGTCTCGACGCACACGCGCTCGAGGGTCTCGGCGAACTCGGTCACCTCCGGGGTGTCGTCCATCCGCCCGCGGGCGGCCAGGCCGCGCGTCCAGGCGAAGATCGACGCGATCGGATTGGTCGACGTCGGCTTGCCCTGCTGGTGCTGGCGGAAGTGGCGGGTGACGGTGCCGTGCGCGGCCTCGGCCTCCACGGTCTGGCCGTCGGGGGTCATCAGCACGCTGGTCATGAGGCCCAGCGAGCCGAAGCCCTGGGCCACCGTGTCGGACTGCACGTCGCCGTCGTAGTTCTTGCAGGCCCAGACGTACCCTCCCTCCCACTTCATCGCGGCGGCGACCATGTCGTCGATCAGCCGGTGCTCGTAGGTGAGCCCCGCCTTCTCGAACTCCGCCTTGAACTCCGCGTCGAAGACCTCTTGGAAGAGGTCCTTGAAGCGCCCGTCGTAGGCCTTGAGGATCGTGTTCTTGGTCGACATGTAGACCGGCACGCCGCGCTCGAGCCCGTAACGCAGCGACGCGCGCGCGAAGTCCCGGATCGAGTCGTCGAGGTTGTACATCGCCATCGCGACACCGCCGCCGGGGAAGTCGAAGACGTCGCGCGTGATCGGCTCGCCTCCGTCGGACGGCGTGAAGGTGAGCGTGAGGTTGCCGGCGCCGGGCACGACGAAGTCCTCGGCGCGGTACTGGTCACCGAAGGCGTGGCGGCCGATGATGATCGGCTTGGTCCAGCCCGGCACCAGGCGCGGGACGTTGGAGATGACGATCGGCTCGCGAAAGATGACGCCGCCGAGGATGTTGCGGATCGTCCCGTTGGGGGAGCGGTACATGCGCTTGAGGCCGAACTCCTCGACGCGCGCCTCGTCAGGGGTGATCGTCGCGCACTTGACGCCGACGCCGTGCTCCTTGATCGCGTTGGCGGCATCGACCGTGACCTGGTCGTCGGTCGCGTCGCGGCTCTCGATGCCGAGGTCGAAGTACTGCAGCTCCACGTCGAGGTAGGGCAGGATCAGCCCACCCTTGATGAACTGCCAGATGATCCGCGTCATCTCGTCGCCGTCGAGCTCGACGACGGGGTTCTTCACCTTGATCTTGGCCATGGGTCCTTTGGTGGGGGGCGGGCCTGAGGCTATGCCAACGGCAGGGCCACCGCCGTGCGGCGGGGTTTAGCATTGGTGGCATGGCCACCACCACGCGACCGGGCGGGGCGAACGTCACCCACGAAGTGACCAACCAGGCGCCCCCGCTGCAGGGGCGCGACCTGTTCGCCGACAATTTGCCGTTGGTCGAGGCGCTCGGGCGCGAGGGTGGCGGCTGGGCGACCGCCCGCTGCCACGAGCTCGGCCGCGCGTACGGGGGCGACGCGCTGCAGTGGGGCGAACTGGCCAATGAGAACCCGCCGCGGCTGCGGACCCACGACCGTTACGGCAACCGCATCGACGAGGTCGAGTTCCACCCCGCGTGGCACCAGCTCATGGCGCTGGCCTCGGAGTTCGAGCTACATGCGCTGCCGTGGACGACCGACCAGGACGGCGGGCACGTCGCGCGTACGGCGATGTACCTGACCTCGGGGCAGGTCGAGGCGGGGCACGGCTGCCCGATAACGATGACCTTCGCCGCGGTGCCCGCACTCAGGGTGCAGCCCGAGCTCGCTGCCGAGTGGGAACCGCTGCTGACCGCCCCGGCCTACGACCCCGTCCTGCGCCCGGCCCACGAGAAGGGCTCGGCCAAGTGCGGCATGGCGATGACCGAGAAGCAGGGCGGCTCCGACGTCCGCGCCAACACGACCTTCGCCACCCCGATCGACGACGGGGGCCCCGGCGGGGAGTACGAGCTGTCAGGCCACAAGTGGTTCTGCAGCGCACCGATGTGCGACCTGTTCCTCGTCCTCGCGCAGACCGACGAGGGCGTGTCCTGCTTCGCTGTCCCCCGGATGCTGCCCGACGGCGGCCGCAACCCGTTCGCGCTGCAGCGCCTCAAGGACAAGCTCGGCAACCACTCCAACGCGTCGTCCGAGGTCGAGTTCTCCGGCACCTGGGGGCGGATGGTCGGCGAGCCGGGGCGCGGCGTCCCGACGATCATCGAGATGGTCGGCCACACCCGGCTGGACTGCGTGATCGGCAGCGCGGCGGGCATGCGGGCGGCGGTCGCCAACGCCACGTGGCACACGGCGCACCGCTCAGCGTTCGGGAAGCTGCTGATCGACCAGCCGCTGATGCGCAACGTGCTGGCCGACCTGGCGGTCGAATCCGAGGCCGCGACGGCGCTGGCCATGCGCCTTGCGCGCGCCTACGACGAGGGCGACACCGCGCTGCGCAGGCTCGGTACCGCCATCGGCAAGTACCACGTCTGCAAGCGCTTCCCTGGGGTCGCCTTCGAGGCGCTGGAGTGCCTCGGCGGCAACGGCTTCGTCGAGGAGTCCGGGATGCCGCGGATCTACCGCGAGGCGCCGCTGAACTCCGTGTGGGAGGGCTCGGGCAACGTCAACGCGCTCGACGTGCTTCGCGCGCTGGCCAAGGAGCCGGCGATGCTCCATGACTTCTTCGCCGAGGTCGAGCTTGCGGGCGGGGCCGATCGGCATCTGGACGCGCACGTCGCCGCGCTGCGCGACGAATTCGCCGACATGGACGCGATCGAGGTCCGCGCCCGCCGAGTCGTCGAGCAGATGGCGCTCGCGCTGCAGGGATCGCTGCTCGTACGCCACGCGCCCGCGGAGGTTGCCGACGCGTTCTGCGCCTCGCGCCTGGGCGGCGACAGCGGGCTGGCCTTCGGGACGCTCCCGGCGGGCACCGACTTCGGCGCCATCGTCGCACGCCACACGCCACAGGCGGCGTAGCCGGATGCACTTCCGCGAGTCGGGCGACGCCGGCGCGCCGGTGGCGCTGCTGCTGCACGGCTATCCGAGCTCCTCGTACCTGTGGGAGGAGATCATGCCCGCGGTCGCCGCCTCCGGCTACCACGGCATCGCTCCCGACCTCCCCGGCTACGGCGACTCGCCGCTGGGAGGGAGCACCGGCACGTGGACCGAGCACGTCGCCGCGCTGGACGCGTTGGTCACCGAGCACGACCTCGCGCCGGTGGCCCTCGTCGTCCACGACTGGGGCGGCCTCATCGGGCTGCGCTGGGCGTGTGAGCACCCGGACGCCGTCGGCGCGCTGGTCATCAGCGACACCGGCTTCTTCCCCGACGGCAAGTGGCACGGGCTCGCAGTGGCCATGCGCACCGAGGGCCAGGGCGAGGAGCTGATGGACAACATGACGCGCGACACGCTGGCCGCGGTGTTGCGCAGCGCCTCGCCGAACGTCACCGAGCAGGCGATCGACGAGTACTTCAAGGCGTTCTCGACCCCCGAGCGCCGCGCGGCGCAGCTGGCCCTCTACCGCTCGGGCGACTTCGCCGAGCTCGAGCAGTACGCGGGCTGCCTGGCCGCGCTGGACGTGCCCACCAAGATCATCTGGGGCGAGGGCGACGCGTTCGCCCCGGTGGCCAGCGCGCACCGTTTCGCGAAGGAGATCCCCCACGCCGAGCTCGTCGTCCTGCCCGACGCCGGGCACTTCATCCAGGAGGACGTCCCCCAGCGCGTTGCGCAGGAGATCAGCGTCTTCCTGGCCGCCTGCCACGATTGACCCGTGGGCATCGGCGGCACCTCCATCCAGCTGGCCCGGGTCTTCGGCATCCGGATCGGCGTGAACCCCAGCTGGTTCTTGGTCCTGTTCCTGATGATCTACTTCCTGACGGGGTACTTCGGCGACGTGCTGGCGGGCTCGAGCACCGAGGCCTTCCTCGTCGCCGTCTGCGCCGCGCTGCTGTTCTTCGCCTCGCTCGTGCTCCACGAGCTCGGGCACGCGCTGGTGGGGCGGCGCAACGGGATCGGCATCCAGGGCATCGACCTGTGGTTCTTCGGGGGCCTGGCCAAGCTCTCGCGCGACACGGACTCCGCGGGTGAGGAGTTCCGCGTCGCGGCGGCCGGGCCGGCGGTGACCGTGGGGGTCGTCGCGTTGTGCTTCGGCGCAGGAGCGCTGCTGTCGCGCACGGGCGACTTCTTCGACTCGGCCACGCTGTCGAGCGACGCGACGACCCCGCCCGTGGCGCTGCTCGGGTGGCTGGCGACGATCAACGTGGTGCTGTTCGTGTTCAACATGATCCCCGCGTTCCCACTCGACGGGGGGCGCATCGCGCGCGCCGCGGCATGGAAGGTCACGGGCGACAAGGCCCGCGCGACGCGGTTCTCGGGCCGCATCGGCCAGGGCTTCGCCTATCTGCTGATCGCCGGCGGGCTGGCGCTTGCGGTCAGCGGCCTCAGCGTCGTCAACGGGATCTACATCATGGTCCTCGGCTGGTTCCTCGGCCAGGGCGCGCGCGGCGCGGTCGCCGCCTCGGACTTCTCCGAGCGCATCGACGGCGTGACCGCCTCAGACCTCATGGACGACCAGCCGATCGCCGTGCCGGCCGGCGCGACCGTCGCGCAGGCTCAGGACGAGTTCTTCCTGCGCTACGGCGAACCGTGGTTCCCCGTCGTCGACCCCGGCGGGCACATCGTGGGGATCCTGCGCCAGGCCTCCGTTGCCGTGGCCCCGGAGCTGGAGATGCCCGTGCACGGGCTGATCGACGACGCGGCGGCCGCCGACGCCCAGATCCGCGACGACACGCCGCTGGACCACCTTCTGTCCTCCGAGCCTCTGCGGCGCCTCGGCGCGCTGATGGTGGTCGACCGTGAGGGCATCCTGCGCGGGGTCCTGACCCTCGAGCAGGTCCGCCGGGCGCTGACTGCGGCCGCGCCCAGTCGCGTCGCGTGAGGCGCTTGCGCGCCGACACCGCAAGGCGGACGAACGCCCCTCGCCGTATAGGGTGCAGAGCCCTCTAGCACCCAAGGAACGATGCCCTCACACGACGTTCTCATCATCGGCGCCGGACTGGCCGGACAGCGCGCCGCCCTGGCCGCGGCCGACGCCGGCGCGACCGTCGCGATCTTGAGCAAGGTCCACCCCGTGCGCTCGCACTCGGTGGCAGCGGCGGGTGGCATCAACGCGGCGCTGAAGCCGGAGGACACATGGGAGAGCCACGCGTACGACACGGTCAAGGGGTCGGACTTCCTGGGCGACCAGGACGCGATCGAGATCATGTGCCGCGAGGCGCCCAACGAGCTGCTGCACCTCGAGCACATCGGGGTCACCTTCCACCGCGACGGCGAGGGCGCACTGGGCACCCGGGCCTTCGGCGGCGCGTCGGCCGCCCGCACGTACTACGTGGCCGACATCACCGGCCAGGCGATCCTGCACGTGCTCTACGAGCAGCTCATGAAGTACTCAGACACGGTCGACCGCTACGAGGAGTGGTTCACCACGTCCCTCATCCTCGACGCGGACGGCGCCTGCACCGGCTGCGTGGCCCGTGACATCCGCACGGGCGTCATGGAGACCTTCACGGCGAAGTCGACGATCCTCGCCTCGGGCGGCGCCGGGCAGGCGTTCAAGCCCACGACCAACGCCCTGATCTGCACGGGCGACGGCATCTCCCAGGCCTACCGCGTCGGCGCGCCGCTGATGGACATGGAGATGATCCAGTACCACCCGACGACGCTGGCCGAGAACGGCTTCCTCATCACCGAGGGGGCGCGCGGCGAGGGCGCACACCTGCTCAACGCCGACGGCGACCGCTTCATGGAGAAGTACGCGCCCAACAAGATGGAGCTCGCGTCCCGTGACGTCGTCTCGCGCGCGGAGCAGACCGAGATCAACGAGGGCCGCGGCGTCGGCGCGGACGGCGGGGGCATCATGCTCGACATCACCGTCGTACCGAAGAAACGCACGCTCGAAGCGCTGCGCGAGATCGTCAACATCGGCAAGGACTTCGCCGGGGTCGACATCACGAAGGACCCGATCATGATCCGCCCCGGGCAGCACTACATCATGGGTGGCGTCAAGACCGACATCGACGGCCAGACGCCGATCAAGGGCCTCTACGCCGCCGGCGAGGTCGCCTGCATCTCGGTGCACGGCGGCAACCGCCTCGGCGCGAACTCGCTGCTGGACACGCTGATCTTCGGGCGCCGCGCCGGCGAGCACGCGGCCAAGCAGGGCGCCGACCGCGCGATGCCCGCGGGCGACGACGGCGCCAAGCTCAAGGAGGATTCGGCGATGATCGCCGACATCATCGCCCGCCCGAAGACCGGGCGCCGTATCTCCGAGATCAAGCACGAGCTCGGCACGGAGATGAACCGCAACGTGGCGGTCTACCGCGAGGAGGCGGGGCTCCAGAAGGCCCACGAGACCGTGCGGCGCCTCAAGGAGCAGGCGGCCACCGCCTACATCGACGACCGCGGCACCGTCTTCAACCAGGACGTGCTGGGGGCCATCGAGCTCGGGTACATGCTCGACTGCTCCGAGGCGATAGTCGTCGCCGCGCTGGAGCGCAAGGAATCGCGCGGCGCGCAGTTCCGCACCGACTTCCCCGACCGCAACGACGGCGAGTGGCTCAAGCACATCGACATCTCCCGCAACGGCAGCGATGCGCCGCACGTGTCCTACTCGCCGGTGACCATCACGCAGTGGCAGCCCGAGGAGCGCAAGTACTAGTGGTTCCTCTCGCAAGCCCTGACGCCCTCGGCAGCACGACTCACAAGAGGAACCACTAATGGCCGTCGAACCCAAGCCCTTCACCCTGCGCCTGCGGCGCTTCGACCCCGAGTCCGGCGACGCGCCGTACTGGGACGAGCACACGGTCGAGCTCGAGCCGCACCGTTCGGTGCTCGAGGGGATCCTGCAGGCCAAGGACCGCTTCGACGGGTCGATCGGCGTGCGCTGCTCCTGCCGCGCCGCCATCTGCGGGTCGTGCGGCGTGCGCATCAACGGCCAGCCCGGCCTCGCCTGCCACACCCACCTCGACAAGGCGCTGGCCGGCGCCGTCGACGGCGTCATCGAGGTCGAGCCGATGGGCAACATGCCCATCATCAAGGACCTCATCGTCGACATGGACGCGGTCCACTGGAAGAAGATCCGCCGCGTGACACCGTGGCTGCTGGCCAAGCAGCCGGTGCCCGAGCGCGAGTACATCGTCCCGCACGAGAACATGGTCGACGTCACGCAGTCGATGGCCTGCATCCAGTGCGGCGCGTGCGTGTCGGACTGCCTGTCGATGGAGGTCGACCCGCTGTTCATCGGGCCGGCCGCGCTGGCCAAGGCCTACCGGTTCGTCGGCGACCCGCGCGACGCGCAGCAGAAGGAGCGCCTGCGCGACCTCGCCGAGGACCCGCACGGCATGTACGACTGCACCCATTGCTTCAAGTGCATCGAGGCGTGCCCCAAGGGCGTGGCGCCCATGAGCCAGATCATGCGCCTGCGCCGCCGCGCGACCGGCGACCACCAGATCAAGGACCGCAACAACGGGTTCAACCACGAGCACGCCTTCGTCAACAACATCCGCAAGAACGGCATCCTGCACGAGAACGACCTGCTCGCCGAGTCCTTCGGCGGCAAGTTCAACCCGAAGGCCGGGCTGTTCCTCCTGCAGTCGCTCCCGGTCATCACGCGGGCGCTCATCCGGCGCAAGGCGACCCCGAAGGTGGCGCTGACCCACCCGCACCGCAAGGACTTCAAGGACCTGAAGAAGCTCTTCGACAAGATCGAGGAGAAGGAAGAGCGCTACGAGCTGAACCTCTACATCTCCGGCTACGACGAGGATCTCGACGGCGCCGGGACCCGCGAGAACGAGGCGCTTGCCGCTTCCGGCAGCGGTGATGGGGGCGGCTCCGGCGCCGAGTCCGGACAACCCGGAATGGAACCCGACATGAGCCCCACCCGATGAAGGTCGCCTACTGGCCCGGCTGCGTCAGCCGCGGCTTCACCCCCGAGCTGCACGGCTCCATGGCGGCGGTCGCGCCGATGCTCGACCTCGAGCTCGTCGAGCTCGACCGCGCCGCGTGCTGCGGCGCCGGCGTCATCGCCGAGCACAACCAGGAGCTCGCGGACACGCTGAACGCGCGCACCTTCGCCCTCGCCCAGCAGGTGCAGGGCGTGGAGATGATGATGAACATCTGCTCGACCTGCCAGGGCGCGCAGACCGAGTGCCAGGAGCGCCTCGACGCCAACGCGGAGTACCGCGAGCACGTCAACGGCAACCTGGTCGACGAGGGCCTGACCTACGAGAAGGGCCTGACCAACAAGAACTTCCTCTGGATGCTCGTGGAGGAGATCGGGCTCGACGTGCTCGCGTCCAAGGTCCAGCGGCCGCTGACCAATCTGAAGGTCGGCCCCTTCTACGGCTGCTACATCGTGCGCCCGACCGACCGCCTCGGCATCGACGACACGCTCCCGCGCGACACCTACCTCGAGCAGGTCATCGAGGCGCTCGGCGGCACGGTCATCGAGTACGCCGGCAAGTACAAGTGCTGCGGCTTCCCGATCATCACGATGAACACCGAGTCGTCGCTCAAGCAGGCGGCGCGCCACCTCGGTGACGCGGTCGACGCCGACGCCGACTGCCTCGTCTCCCCCTGCCCGCTGTGCCACCTGAACCTCGACCTCCAGCAGCCGCTGGCGGAGAAGATCGGTGGCCGCGCGCTGAACATGCCGGTGCTGCACCTGCCGCAGCTCGTGGGATTGGCGCTGGGGCTGTCCCCGGACGAGCTCGGGATGGGGCGGCACGTTGTGAAGCCGACCGCGGTCATCGACTGGTCTACCGCCGTGGTGGCCGGAGCGGGTCGCGAGGGCTGGTAGGGGGCCTGGCCCTTGGGCCGCGGCGCCGCGAACGGCAGCACTTAGGGAGCGGGTGTGCGCGGCGTCTGCAGGGGGCCTGCGGGCTTTTGTCCTACCTAGCACCCCTGATAGGGGGTCCAGTTAGGACGAACCCAATCGCGACGGCCCGGCAACCGCCCGCGTCTCCTAAGAGCGGCCGTGGGACCAGGCCGCGGGCCATCGCGCAAACGCCTCAAGCCCACCGCCGCGGACCCACCACCGCCGGACCCTAACGACCGAGGGCGGCGCCGGAGCGCCGCCCTCGAGCGGAAAGCGTCTGTTCGAGCGGGTAGCTCTAGAGCGCCTGGACGTTCGCGGCCTTGGGACCCTTGTCCCCGGCCTCGGCGTCGTAGCTGACCTTCGCGCCCTCGCTCAGCGAGCGGTAGCCCTCGCCGACGATCGCGCTGTGATGCACGAAGAGGTCCTTACCGGACTCGTCCGGCGTGATGAAGCCGAAGCCCTTCTCGTCGCTGAACCACTTCACGGTACCTGTAGCCATGGTGTTTATCTCCCCACGGTTGTGCTGTGCTGCGATCGCGGAAGAGGTCCTAGAGACGACGACCTGCGGGCGCTTCACACTGTTGATGCCGAACTTGTGCTCGACCTTGAAATCGGAACGCTAGCAGCAGTTCCGCGCCCGTGCACGAGGTCGCGTTGCACGAGCAGCTCCATGAGCTGGACCGCGTTGGTGGCCGCCCCTTTGCGCAGGTTGTCCGAGACGACCCACAGGTTGAGTGCGCGCTCGTGGCTGGGGTCATCGCGGATGCGCCCGACGAAGACGTCGTCCTTGCCCGCCGCCTCGGTGGCCAGCGGGTAGCGCGCGGCGGCCGGATCGTCGAGCACCGTGACGCCGGGAGCGGCCGAGAGCAGCTCCCGCGCGCGCTGCGCCGACAGCGGCTCGCGCGTCTGCACGTTGACCGATTCGGAGTGCCCGGTCACGACGGGGACGCGGATGCACGTCGCGCTGACGCCGATGGAGTCATCGCCGAGGATCTTCCGCGTCTCGTTGATGAGCTTGCGCTCCTCGTCGGTGTGGTCGTCGCCCTCGGGGAACGACCCGGCCTGCGGCAGCGCGTTGAAGGCGATCGGATGCGCGTAGACCTCGGCGACGGGCACGCCGCCCTCGAGGGCCGCGCGGGTCTGGGTCATCAGCTCGTCGACGCCCTTCTTCCCCGTCCCTGACACCGCCTGGTAGGTGCTGACCACGAGGCGCTCGATCCCCGCCGCGTCCTGCAGCGGCTTCAACGCGACGACCATCTGCATCGTCGAGCAGTTCGGGTTGGCGACGATCCCGTCGTGGCCGTCGAGCGCCTCGGGGTTGACCTCGGAGACGACGAGCGGGACGTCGTGGTGCATGCGCCAGAACGACGAGTTGTCAACGACCACCGCGCCGGCCTCGGCGAAGCGCGGCGCCCATTGGCCGGACGTGGTTGCACCGGCGGAGAACACCGCGATGTCGAAGCCGGTGATCGTGTCGTCGCGCAGCGGCTGGACCACGAGCCCGCCCTCGAGCGTCTTGCCGGCCGAGCGCTCCGAGGCGAACGGGACGATCTCGTCCGCCGGGAAGCCGCGCTCGCGCAGCAGCCCGAGCATCACGGTGCCGACCTGCCCCGTGGCGCCGACGACGGCGACCCTCACGCGCCGAACTCCCCGAACGGCCGCTCGGGCCGGATCGTGTCGGCGCCCGACAGCTCGAACGCGGCGTGAAGCGCGCGCACCGCGTCGGGGACCCGGTCGCCGGGGATGACGCAGGAGATCTTGATCGGGGAGGTGGAGATCATCTCGATGTTGATCTCGTTGTCGCCCAGCGTGGTGAAGACCTTCGCCGCGACGCCGGGATGGGACTTCATTCCCGCCCCCACGATCGAGACCTTCCCCATCGATTCGTCGGTGGCGATGCCCGCGACGCCCAGCTCGTCGGCCAGCGGCTCGAGCGCCGCGCGGGCACCGGCGACGTCCTCCTGGGGCACGGTGAAGCTCATGTCTGCGCGCGAGCCCTCGGTCATCGGCTCGTTCTGGATGATCATGTCCACGTTGACGTTCGCCTCGGCCAGCGCACTGGTGATCTGCCCCGCGGCACCGGGCGTGTCGGGGACGCCCATCAACGTCACGCGGGCCTCGCCGGTGGAGTGGGTGACGGCGGTGATGAGGGGCTGCTCCATGCGCTCGGATTCCGACACGACCACCGTACCCGGCGTGTCGTCGAAGCTCGAACGGCAGTGGATGCGCACGCCGTGGTTGCGTGCGTACTCGACGCTGCGCAGCTGCAGCACGCCGGCGCCGGAGGCGGACATCTCGAGCATCTCCTCGAAGGAGAGGACGCTGAGCTTGCGCGCATCCGCGACGATCCGGGGGTCGGCGGTGAAGACGCCGGCGACGTCGGTGTAGATCTCGCACACCTCGGCGCCGACGGCCGCGGCGAGCGCGACGGCGGTGGTGTCCGAGCCGCCCCGACCCAGCGTGGTGACGTCGCGGGTGGTCGACACACCCTGGAACCCCGCCACCAGCACGATGGCGTCCTCGGCCAGCGCGTCGCGGATCCGATCGGCGCGAACCTCGAGGATGCGGGCCTTCGTATGCGAGGTATCCGTCACGATGCCCGCCTGTGACCCCGTCAGCGAGATCGCCCGGTGGCCGAGGTCGTTGATGGCCATGGCGCACAGCGCACACGAGACGCGCTCACCCGTGGAGAGCAGCATGTCCATCTCGCGCGGATCGGGCACCGGGGAGATCGCGAAGGCGTCGGCGATCAGGCGGTCGGTCTCCTTGCCGCGGGCCGACAGCACGGCAACGACGGGGTGCCCGGCCTCGCGCTTGGCGACGATGCGCTGGGCCGCACGCTTGATGCGCTCCGCGTCGGCCACCGAGCTGCCCCCGAACTTCATGACCACGGTGCCTGCCATCGCAGGGCGCAAGGATAGGTGGCGATGCCGCGGCGGCGCCTGATCAAACTGGTGGGAGCCGTGGGGGCCGCGGTCGTCGTCACCCTCGCGCTGGTGCTCGGCCTCGGCGGCGGGGGCGACGACGGCGGGAGCGGCGCCGGCGGCGGCGCCCCGCGCGGAGCATCGGTTCCCGAGGGCGGGTCGGCGTTCGGGACCCCCGAGGCGCGCACGGGCCCCGTCGGCGCGGCCCGCAAGGGGGCCACGCTGCTCGACGCGCTGGCTCCGCTCCTGGACCCGCAGCGCGCCGTGGCGCGAAAGGACGACAACGCGGTCGACACCGGCGCCGGAACCGCCCGGCTGCGCCTTCCGGTCGCGCGCGCGGCGGCCAGGGTGTTCATGGTCGGATTCGCCGGCACCACGGCGTCGTCCTCGTTCTTTCCCCGCCTGCGCGAGCGCGGCTGGGGCGGCGTCGTGCTCGCCCGCGGCAACTTCGTCGATCCGGGTCAGCTCAAGGCGCTGACGGGCGATGTCCGTGCCGTCTCGCGCCGTGCGGGCAACGGGGTCCCCCTCGTTGGTGCCGTCCAACTGGGGGGCGCGGACTCCGCGTTCCCAGGCCTGCCCCCTCGCGCGCAGTCAACGGCCTTCACCCCCCGCGCGGCGGGCCAGGACGCGGCGCGCGCGGGGCGGCGCCTGCGCAAGCTCGGCGTGCCGATGACCCTGGGGCCGTCAGCCGACCTGGCGTCAGCGGGCGGTGCGTGGGAGGGTCGCGGCTTCAGCGACGACCCCGGCGTGGTCACCGGCGCGGTCCGCGCCGCGCTGCGGGCCTACAAGCGACAGCGGGTGATCGCGGTGATCGGGCACTTCCCCGGCGAGGGCGCCGCGTCGCAGGACCCGGCCGCCGGGCCGGCGACCGTCGGGTTGTCGCTCGACGACCTGCGCACCCGGGATCTCGAGCCCTTCGCCGCGGTCGCCGAGAAGGCGGACGCGGTGGAGATGTCGGCGGCCGCCTACGCGGCCTTCGACGGCGTCACCCCCGCGACGGCCCTGCCCGAGGCGGTCGCGCTCCTGCGCGGGCAGGGCTTCAAGGGCGTGGTGGTCAGCGCGGACCTGTCGGCCGCCACGATCGCCACCGGCGGATCGATCGGGCAGGTGGCCATCGACGCCCTCAAGGCCGGATGTGACCTGCTGTACCTCCCCGGGGACGCCAGGGCCCAGGACGAGGCGTGGCGCGCGGTGACGCGCGCCCTGCGCACCGGCGAGCTCGACCGCGGACGCGTCGCCGACGCGCTGACCCGCGTGGCGGCGCTGAAGCGCCACTACGGACTGACCGGGCGCTAGGCGGTCCGCTGCCACACTGGGACCGCGTTGTCGACGCCGCTCGCCGCACCCGTGCCTGCCCCGACGCGCCCGCCGGGCGCCGTGCAGGCCCGCGGCCTCTCGCGGACCTACGGGGCCGGCCGCGGGGCGCGTGTGATCCTCGACGCGGTCGACCTCGACGTCGCGGGCGGGGAGCTGGTGGCGATCGTCGGACGCTCGGGATCGGGGAAGTCGACCCTGCTGCAGGTCCTCGGCGGGCTCGACCACGCCGACAGCGGCACGGTCCACGTGGCGGGCCGGCCGGTGACCGGGGCGTCGGAGCGTGCGCTCAGCGCATTGCGGCGCGACGAGATCGGCTTCGTCTTTCAGTTCTTCCACCTGCTGGCCGAGCTGTCGGGGCAGGCCAACGTGCTGCTGGCGGCAACGCTCCCGGGGGCCGACGCGGGCGCTCCGGCTCGCGGGCTGGCGCTGATCGACCGTCTCGGCCTGCGCGACGTCGCCGGGCTTGCGCCGCATCAGCTCTCCGGCGGGGAGCAGCAGCGCTTCGCGCTAGCGCGTGCGTTGGTCGGCGACCCGTCGGTCGTGCTGGCCGACGAGCCGATCGGCAACCTCGACGCCGAGGCCGGCGCCGTGGTCCTGGACCTCCTGCGCGGCGTCGCCGACGAAGGGCGGGCGGTGGTCATGGTCACTCACCAGCCGGAGGCCGCCGCGATCGCCGATCGCGTCCTGACGCTGCGCGACGGTCGACTGTCCGAGTCTCCGTGAGCTACGCAGCTCGCGCTGCGCTGGCCGGGTTGCGCGCACGGCCGGGCCGGGCTGCGCTGACCGCCGCCGGCGTCGTCGCGGCATCGCTCATGCTCGGGGTCGCGCTGAGCCTCGCCTTTGCCCTGTCCACCGGCTTCGACCGCGCCGCCGACCGCGCCGACCTGCCGACCGTGCTCGCGCGCTTCGCGCCGCTGGACCGCCGCGAGATCGACCGCCGCGTGCGCGCGTTGCCCAACCTCGAGGCGGCGTCCTACCGGTCGGAGTTCACCGACGTTCCGCTGCGGTCGGGAGCGCGGCGGTTGTCCAAGGGCGTCGTGCACGTGGTGGCCGGCGGGCGGCGGGGGTACGCGATCGTCGCCGGGCGTGACGTGCGCGGCGCGCGCGACGTCGTCATCGAGCGCGGGCTGGCACGGGCGTGGAAGATCGGGCCGGGGTCCCGTCTGTTCGTGGGCGGCTCGAACGGCGCCTCACGGGTCGTCGGCGTCGCAGTCTCCCCCGACAACGTCGCCTACCCCCTGGCCAAGACCGCGCGCGTGTACGTGTCGGGGCCGGCGCTGGTGGCCGCCTACGGAGACCAGGCGCGGTTTCGCGTGAACGTCGCCCTCCTGTGGGCGCGCGACCCGGGGCGGGCCGACGTGCTGCTGTCCGGCGCGCGGCAGTCGGCCTACGGCGTGCGCGACCTGCGCTTCGTGACGCGCGAAGGGGTCCGCGCGCTCATCGACCAGGCCGCTGGGATCGTGGTGGCGCTGCTGGTCGCCTTCGCCGTCATCACCGCGGTCCTGGCCGGCGTGCTGCTGGCCGCCGGCGCGCGCTCCGACGTGCAGCGGCGCCTCGGCGGGATCGGCGTGCGGCGCGCGATCGGCCTGGCGCCCGGGCCGGTGGTCGCCACGCACGCGTTGGAAGGGGCGCTGGTGGCAGCGCCCGCGGCAGCGTTCGCGCTCGCGCTCGGCGCGCTGCTGGCGCGGGCGCCGATCGACCGGCTCCTGGCCGCGCTGAACGAGCTCACCCCACCCTTCGGCGTGCAGCTCGCGCTGCTCGGCGCTGCGTGGGCCGGTGTCGTGGCGCTGGTCGCCGCGAGCGCGGCGCTCCCCGCGTGGCGTGCCGCGCGGCGCAGGCCCGCGGCGCTGCTGCGCGGCGGGGACCTGACGCCGGCTGGGCGCCGCGGCGCCACCGAGGCCGGCCTCTTCACGCTGGGCGCGCGCTTCGCCGCTGCGCGGCGCGCGCGCTTTGCGACGGTCGTCACCGTCCTCGGGCTCGCCGCGGGCGTCGTCCTGCTGATGCTCTCCCTCGCCGGGCTGTTGCAGCGCCTGCGCGACGACCCCGCGACGCTCGGCAAGCGCTACCAGCTGACGGCGCGGCTGCCGGCCGACCAGGCGAAGGCAGCGGCGGCAATCCGGGGCGTGGCGGCCGCCGCTGCGCGCTACGAGGTCCCGGCGACCAGCAGCTTCGTCCTGGGCTCGCCGCTCAAGCTCGTGTCGTTCCCAGGCGACCACACGCGCTTCGAGGCGCCGCCGCTGGCCACGGGGCGGCGGGTTCGCGGGCCCGGCGAGGCGGAGATCGGCGTGGGGCTGGCCGACGGACTCGGACTGCGGCCCGGCGCGACGCTCGCGGTGCAGGTCGCCTCGGGCAGCGAGGTGCGCTTCCGGGTCGTGGGGGTCGTCCGCGCGTTGCAGGACGAGGGTCGGGTGGCCTACGTGCAACCCGATCGCCTTCAGAACGCGGGGGTCCGCCTTGGCGGTCCGATGGCGTTGCGCCTGCAGCCGGGCGCGGATCGCAGCGTCGTGCGCCGCGGGCTCGCCGCGCTTGGCGCCGCGCCGCAGCCGGTCGGGGGCGCGGCGGGCGGCAACCAGCAGTTCCTGGGGATCCTCGCGGCGCTGCTGAAGCTCGTCGCGGCGACCGTCGGCCTCGTCTGCCTCTACGCGCTCGTGCAGGCGCTCGCGCTCACCGTGCGCGAGCGCCGCCGCGCGGTCGCGACGCTGAGGGCCGCGGGAGCGGACGCGGCGGGGCTGCGCCGGCTGCTCGGGGGTGCCACGGCCGCAGTCCTGGTGCCCGCGGCGGTGGTGGCAGTCCTGCTGGAGGTCGTCGTGCTCGCTCCGCTCACGGCGCGGCTGGCGGCCGGCTATGTGAGTCTTCCGCTGGCTGCCGGGGCCGGCTCCGTCGGCGTTCTGATCGTCGGGCTCGCGCTGCTCGGCCTCGTCGCGACCTGGCTGACGGGGCGCGGGCTGACACGGGAGTCGATCGTCGCCGGGCTGCGAGAGGGTGAGGGATGAGCGCGAACCGGATGACCCGACGCGACGCGCTGGCCGCGGGTGCGCTCGGGTTCGCCGGCCTGTGCGCGGGGTGCGGACGGTCGTCGTCGAGCGGCGGCCGGCCGGGCTCGACCCTGATGCGCGCGCTCGCCGATCCCGACGGGGACGGGCTGCTGGCCTCAGCGCCGGGCGTCTCGCTGCTGGACCGCACGGACCTCGTCGGGGGCGTCGCTGGCAGCAGCGGGCGTGGGCGCGCGCTCGCCACGTTCGCCCAGCTCACCGACACCCACGTGCGCGACGCGCAGTCACCCGCGCGCGTCGCGTTCCTCGACCGCCTCGGCCCGCGGTTCGGCTCCGCCTTCCGCCCGCACGAGGCGCTCACCGCACAGCTCCTCGCCGGCGCCGTGGCGTCGATCGATGCGGCGCGGCCCGACGCCGTCCTGGTCAGCGGGGACATCGTCGACTCCGCCCAGCGCAACGAGCTGGGCTGGGCGCTGGCCCTCCTCGCCGGTGGGTCCGTGCGCCCGGACTCGGGGCGCCGTGGGTACGAGGGCGTGCAGGCGGCGTCGAGCCCCGACCCGCTCTTCTACCGTCCCGACCTCGACGCTCCGCGGCACCCGGGCCTGCTGGCCCGCGCGGTCACCCCCGTGCGCTGCGCCGGCCTGCGCGCGCCGTGGTACCCGGCGCTCGGCAACCACGATGTCCTCGTGCAGGGTGCCATCGCCCCGACCGCCGCGACGCGCGCGGTGGCCACCGGCACCCGGATGGTCGTCGCCCCAGACCGAGAGCTCCTGGAGCTCGGGCGCGGCGGGCGGCTCTCGCGCAGCCAGATCGATGCGCTGCTGCAGGCCGGCCTTCCCGGGCGGTCGGTCCGCGTCTCCCCCGACGCCGATCGCGTCCAGCTCGCGGCCGACGACGTGGTCGCCCGCCTGCGCAGGGCGGCCCGCGGACGCGCCGACGGCGCCGGGTCACACCTGGACTACGCCTTCACGGTGGGAGACGCGATCCAGGTGATCGTCCTCGACCTCGTCCGGCGCGACGAGGGCGCCGAAGGCCTGGTCACCGCGGAGACGGTGAGCTTCCTGCGCGACGCGCTGCGCGAGGCGGGGGACCGCTGGATCGTCGTCTGCTGCCATCAACCGCTGCACGAGTCCGAGGGCGCGGCGGCGGCGCTCGCGCTGCTCGACGCCGACCCACGCGTCCTGGCGGTGGTCGCCGGGCATCGCCACCGCAACGTGATCGTCCCCCGTCGCAGCAGCGCCGGTGGGTACTGGCTCATCACGACCGCGTCGCTGATCGACTTCCCGCAGCAGTGGCGCGCGCTGCGCGTGGTCGAGACCGGACGCGGCGCCGTCGCGCTGGAGACCTGGCTCGTCGATCACCCTGGGCGCCCGAACGACCCCGGCGACCTCGCCGGGATCGCGCGCGATCTGGCGTTCCTGGACGCGCAGGGCGGCCGCCCGGCGGGAGCGGCGGGCCGACGCCGCGACCGCAACGTGCGCCTGCACCTGCCGGCCCGGGAGCGGCGGGCGCCGCGCCGGCAGCGTCCCAACGCTCGCCCTCCCGCCACGGCAGCCCCGCGCAGCGGCGGTTCACCTGGACTCGGCGACAACTTCGGCGGCTGAAGCGCGGCGAGCTCGTTCAGAGCGCCCGGCGCCCCGAGAATGCCCGGCCGAGCGTCACCTCGTCGGCGTACTCGAGGTCGCCGCCGACCGGCAGGCCCGAGGCGAGCCGGGTGATGATGATCTCCGGTGCGCGCTCGCGGACACCGGCGGCGATGTGGAGCGCCGTGGCCTCCCCCGTCGTCGTCGGGTTGGTCGCCAGCACGACCTCCCGAATGCCTGCCTCCTCCACGCGGCGGTAGAGCTCGGCGATGCGCAGGTGCTCGGGGTCGACGCCATCGATCGGCGAGAGCGCGCCACCGAGGACGTGGTAGCGCCCCCGGTACTCGTGCGTCCGCTCGACGGGGATGACGTCCCCCGGTTCCTCGACGACGCAGATCAGCGCCTCGTCGCGGCGCGAATCCGTGCAGATCGTGCACAGCGGGCCCTCAGCGAGGTTGAAGCAGACCTCGCACGCGGTGATGCGCTCCTTGACCTCCCGGATCGCGTCGGCCAGCGCGTTGGCGTCCGCGGGGTCCGTGCGCAGGATGTGGAACGCGAGACGCTGCGCCGTGCGGTTGCCGATCCCCGGCAGCTTGCCCAGCTCGGAGATCAGACGCTGGACGGGGGCGGCGTGCACGGCGTCGGCGAGCGGGCGCGGGCGGCGGGCTAGAAGCCGGGCAGCCCGAGGCCGCCGAGCCCGCCGGTCAGCCCGCTCATCTTGCTCGCCGCGAGCTCCTGGGCGCTGCGCAGCCCCTCGTTGACCGCGGCCAGCACCATGTCCTGCAGCAGCTCGGGGTCCTCGGGATCGATCGCCTCGGGGGAGATCGTGATCGCCTTGACGACCATGTCGCCGGTGACCTTCACCGTGACCATCCCACCGCCGGCGGAGGACTCGACCTCCTCGTCCTTCAGGGTCTCCTGCGCGGCCATCATGTCGGCCTGCATCTTCTGGACCTGCTTCATCATCTGGTTCATGTTGGGCGGCTGGGGCATCAGGGCTGGCCTTCCTGTTGGGCGGGGGCGCCGACCGGCGCGGTCTCCGGTTCGTCGAGGATCTCCTCGGCGTCGAACTCCTCCTTGAAGCGGGCGATGATCTCGTCCTCGCTCGGCGGCTCGGGGGCGGCGAAGCCCACCGCCGCGGCGTCGAGCTCCTTGAGCGCACGCAGCTCGAAGCGCACGCGCGGCTGGACGCCGGTCAGCGACCGGATCGCCTCGGCCAGCGCCGCCCGGTTGACCGGGTCGTCGGCCTTGCGGCATTTGAAGCCCTCGCTCTCGTCGAGGGCGACGGTCAGCGTCGTGCCGTCCAGCGCCACGGCACGCGCGTCGGCGAGGCACACGGCGAGGACCTGGTTGCGCTCCGACACCGACTTCAGGACCGCGGGCCAGAGATCGACCAAGGTCGCGACGTCGGTGACGAGATCCTGCGGCGAACCGCCGGGCCCTTCGACGACGGCGACGGCGGGCTCGGGGGCGGGCGCCTCGGCGGAGGCGTGCTCGGCCGCCGCGAGGGCCGCCACGGCGGGCTCGGACGCCGGGGCCGGGGCGGCCTCGCGCACGGGCGCCTGCGCCCCGGGCGCCCGCTCGGCCGACCGGGCGGGTGCGGGTGCCTGGACCCCGGACGCCCGCTCGAACACCGGCGGCGTCGGCGCCCCCGGGGGAGCCGGCGGCGCGGGAACCTCGGGCAGCGCAGCGGCCGCGACGAGCGGCACGGGCACGGGCACCGCCGGCGGCCCCGCGGCCAGCGCCGCCTCGAGGCGCTCGATGCGCGCCAGCAGCGCGCGGGTCGACGCGTCGACCTCCGGCGCCGCGGCCTTCACGAGCGCGAGCTCGAGCTGGGTCCGCGCGTCGGCCCCGTCCTTGACGGCGCGCATGGCGGCGGCGAGCAGATCCAGGACGCGCGTAGCGTCAGCCCCGCGCACCCGGCTGGCCTGCTCGGCGAGGCGCGCGTCGCGATCGGGCGTGACCGCCAGCTCCGCCGGCACGCCGCCCAGCGTCTGCACGAGCAGCAGCTCACGGGCGTGGGTCTCGAGGTCGCGAAGGAACTGGGAGACGTCGCGGCCGGAGTCGGCCAGCCGCGCAGCGCAGAGCAGCGCCGCGCGCGGGTCGTTGCCCGCCACCGCGTCGAGCGCCCCGAAGAGCAGGTCCGCGTCGGCGACCCCGAGCACGGCGAGGACGTCCTCCAGGACGATCGTCGGCCCCGAGTAGGTCACGAGCTGCTCGAGGGTGCCCAGCGCGTCGCGGAAGGAGCCCGTCGCCTGGCGCGCGAGCAGGGCGACGGCATCCGCCGGGATCTCGATGGTCTCGTGCTCGGCGACGCGGCGCACCACCGCTGCGAGTTGCTCCACCGTCGGGCGCCCGAAGTCGAAGCGGTGACAGCGGTCGACCACCGTCGGCAGGATCTTGCTCGCCTCGGTCGTGGCGAGGACGAAGATGGTGTTCGGCGGGGGCTCCTCGAGCGTCTTGAGAAACGCGTTCCACGCCTGGTTGGTGAGCATGTGCGCCTCGTCGAGGATGTAGACCTTCGAGCGCCCGGACACCGGTGCGTAGGCCACGCTCTCGCGCAGGTCACGGATGTCGTCGACCGAGTTGTTGGACGCCGCATCCATCTCGATGACGTCCAGCGAGCTCGCATTGGCGATCGCCACGCACGACTCGCACTGCCCGCACGGATCGACCGTCGGCCCCCCGTTGGCGCAGTTCAGGCACGCCGCGAGGATCTTCGCCATCGACGTCTTGCCCGTCCCACGAGAGCCTACGAACAGGTAGGCGTGGTGAACCTTGTCCTGCTCCACCGCGTTGCGCAGCGTGCGCACGACGTGCTCCTGCCCGACCACGTCGGCGAAGCTGCGCGGACGGTGGCGACGGTAGAGCGAAGGGGCCGAGGACACGCCGCGCCAGTGTAGATCGTGGGGCGGTGGCGCAGGGGCCGCCCCACGTAGGCTGCGTGGCATGCGCGTCGCCACCCATGACGGGTCCTTCCACGCCGACGAGGTCTTCGCGCTCGCGGCCCTCGGCCTGGCCGGCGAGGAGGTCGACCTCGTGCGCAGCCGTGACGCCGCGACCCTCTCCGGGTGCGACGCGCGCGTGGACGTCGGCCTGCGGGCGGACCCGGCGAGCGGGGACTTCGACCATCACCAGAAGGGCGGGGCGGGCGAGCGGGCCAACGGCATCCGCCTTGCCTCCTTCGGCCTCGTCTGGCAGGCCTTCGGGGCGCGGGCGTGCGGCGGCGACGCGACCGTTGCCGCCCGGGTCGACGCGATCCTCGTCCAGCCGGTCGACGCGCACGACTCCGGGCAGACGCTGGCGGCAGAGTCGGTCTTCCCCGGCGTGCGGGCGATGACCGTCAGCCACGCGATCGCCGCGTTCAACCCGGCGTGGGACACGGAGGGGGACCGCGCCGCTGCCGAGAACGCGCGCTTCGGCGAAGCGCTGACCTTCGCGCGCGGGATCCTCGAGCGCGAGATCGCCTCGGCCACCGCGGGCGCCCGCGCGGCGGGCTTGGTCGCCGGCGCCATCGAGCGCGCCGACGACCCACGGGTCGTCGAGATCGACCGCCCGATGCCGTGGCGCGAGGCCGTCGTCACCGGTGCGCCCGAGGCGCTGTTCGTCATCTACCCCAAGAGCGACGGCTGGGGGATGCAGGCGGTACCGCGCGAGCTCGGGGCCTTCGGCAACCGCAAGGACCTCCCGGAGGCGTGGGCCGGGCGTTCGGGGGCAGAGCTCGTCGAGGCCACCGGCGTCACCGACGCGCGCTTCTGCCACCCGGGACGATTCATCGTCGTCGCCGAGAGCCACGAGGCCATCCACGCGCTCGCGGCACTCGCGCTGGCCGCGTGAGACGACGGGCGGGCCTCGCCCTCGGGCTGGGCCTGCTCGCCGTCGCCCTGCGGATCCTCGTCGGGCGCGGGCTGGTCAACTACGACACGCTCTACACGCTGGTCTGGGGCCGCGACCTCGCCCACGGGCACGTGCCCGACGTCGAGCTGGCGCTCGCGCCGACGCCGCACCCGCTGGCCACGCTGATCGCCGCGCTGCTGTCCCCCCTGAGCTCGCTGCAGTTGGACGGGATCCACGGGGAGGCCGGGGCGTCGGCTGCCGTAGGGATCGCCTTCCTGTCGCTGGCCACGCTCGGCGTGGTCGTCTTTCGCCTCGGCGCGGCGTGGTTCAACCCGGCCGCCGGGCTGCTCGCAGCCGTCATCGTCCTCACCCGCCAGCCCGTGCTCGACTTCGGCGCGCGCGCCTACGTCGACATCCCGTACCTCACGCTCGTCCTCGGCGCCGTGCTGGCCGAGACGCGGCGGCGGCGGGCGGGCGGGCCCGTCCTGCTGCTGCTCGGGCTGGCCGGGCTCCTGCGCCCCGAGGCGTGGCTCTTCGCGGCCGCCTATTGGATCTACCTGTGGCGCTCGCCCGGCGAGGCCCCGCGCCCGCGAGCCAACCTGGTCAGGCTCGCAGCCCTGGCCGCCGCCGCGCCGCTGCTCTGGGCGCTGAGCGACGTGCTCGTCACGGGGAACCCCCTCCACTCGCTCACGGGCACGCGCGCGACCGCCGACACGTTGCGTCGCGTTACCGGCCTCCACAGCGTGCCGGGCACCGTGCCGCGCCGCCTCGGCGAGATCCTGCGCGAGCCGGTCCTGCTCGGCGCCGCGGGCGGCGGCGTGATGTCGTTGCTGTGGTTGGGCGACCGCCGGCACGTGCGGGTCGGTGCGGCGGTCGGAGTCGCGTCGCTGGTGGCGTTCGGCGTCCTGGCCGCCGCCGGCCTGCCGATCCTCGGGCGCTATCTCCTGCTGCCGGCGACGATCCTCGCCCTGTTCTGCGGGGCCGGCGCGTTCGGGTGGATGGAGCTTCCGCGCGACCAGGGTCGCCGTCGCCAGGTCTGGGCGGCCTTCGCCGCCGTGACGGCGCTCGCGCTGCTCGCCTTCACCCCGCAGCAGGTCCGCCGGATCGAGGACCTGCGCAACGCGCTGAGGATCCAGGAGTCGATCCAGGGCGACCTGGCCGATGCGGTGCGCGGTCCCGAACGCGGTGGCCGTGAGTGTCGCCCCATCAGCGTTCCGAACTTCCGCCCCGTGCCGTTGCTTGCGCTTTGGCTCGACGAGCCGGTCGGGACCTTCGTCAGCCTGCAGGAGCGCACGCCGGCAAGCGGCCTCTACCTCGCCCCATCTTCCCCGGCCGTCGCGCGGCAGTACGTCCTGGACCGCCGCGACCTGCGCCAGTCGGTCTCCCCTGTTCCCGCGGGCTTCCGCCAGAGCGCCCGCTTCGGCGCCTGGCGGACCTACCGCACCTGCTGAAAGTCGATGGACCGTGCACCCTCCCTCGAAGCGATCCCGTCGGGCGCGTGCGCCGCGCTGTGACTCCGGTCCGGGCACTCCCGCTGCGCATGCCGGTGGTCGCTTAAGGCTGCTTCCTTCCGGACCTGACCTGGTTCACGAGCCGACATCGCGCGGGACCCAGGCCATCGACGCCACAGACGACGTGCTGACCCCGACAGGCGTCGCCCCTCAAGAGGGGATTCGGCCTCGCTAGAGCGGATTGCGAGCGACAGAGAGCCGCTACTTCCCCACCTAGCACGGTCCGCGCAGCAGCCTAGCGTAGAATCGGCCGCCTTCCCGGACGCGTAGCTCAGTGGGAGAGCGCTCGCTTCACACGCGAGAGGTCGCAGGTTCGAAACCCGCCGCGTCCATGAGGAAGACAGGCCCAGTCCCTGCGCTCGAGGGCGAGGTGACGCGGGCCCGCCTGGCGCTGGTCGATCGCACGCTCGTAGAGCGCGAGGCCATCGTCGTGGCAGGCCTCGGTCTGAGCAAGGCGAGACGGCTTCCGGCGCATTTGAGCGTTCAGCTGCGCTTGACGCGCGAGCGGCGGGCGAACCGCCGTTCGACGACGTAGCCGCCGAACGGCAAGACCGCCCCGATGAGCACCAGCGTCGTCACGCGGTGGCTCCAGCCCTCCCGCGGCGCGACGGCGAAGGCGAGCACGACGTAGGCGACGAAGAGCAGCCCGTGGACCGGACCGAGGATTTGCACGCCAACAGGTTCGTCGTGGCTGTATTTGACATAGGTCGCGACGAGGAGCGCCAGGAAGGTCGTCGCCTCCGCCACTGCGGTAATTCGGAAGACGCGCTCGGGTGCCGCAGCCATGGGCGAGTCACGGTACCCACCACGCGACCGCTCGCGCTGCGGCTGCCCGCACGTGTAGATCTGAGGCCGGCGGCTGCCGCCTCGGACACGGCCCACCACGCTGCGGCCACCGCGTGGCAAGCGCCGCGGCAACGGCCCTGGTACCGTCGCTTCAGAAGATCGTCACCGGCGTGCCGATTGGCAACATCCGCCCGAGGCGCATGATGTCGGCGTTGCGCAGGCGGATGCAGCCGTGCGACACGCGGCCCGGAAGCAGGCCGGGCTCGTTGGTCCCGTGGATGCCGATCACACCGCCGCCGGGCCAGTCCGTGAGCACCGCCGAGCGGGCGCTCGTGCCGAAGGCGAGCGGTCCGTAGATCGGAGCGAGCGCCGCGCCCGCCAGGCGGTCGCGAATGTAGAACTCCCCCTTCGGCGTCGGCCACTGCGGGCGCCCCACCCCGACCGGCGCGCTGAAGACGACCTTGCCGGCCTTGACCAGCGTCATGCGCAGGCGCGCCTGGTCAACCCGCAGCCATGTGTCGATGCGGTGGATCTCCCCGAGGGCGCTGCGCGGGACCCAGCCGGTGCCCGCGGTCACGGGCAGGCGGATCTTGATCCACAGCGCACCTTCGCGGTCCGTCGAGCGGCCGAGGACGAGGACGACCTCGTCCGTCCCGTCCTCGGTCTTCATGCTGAGCTTGGCCACGTGAGGCGCGCGCCAGTTGGCCATGAGACGGACGGTGGTCGGCGCGTTGAGGTGCGCGTACCGCGACGCGTGACCGGGGGAGTCCAGGCGCGCGACGACCGGATAACGGGGCGCGGGCCCGGCAGCCGCCGTGCTCGCGAATGCGGCGAAGGCCAGTGAGCACAGCACGGCCGCGGCGGCCGGAAGGCCGCCGCGGCCGGACTCTCGAAACCTGCTGGTCACGAGCGTTGCCCCTCAGGCTCAGCCGGTGAACCGCGCCGGGGCCCGGCGTGAGACGACCCGCTCGGCCAGGACGGCCGCCCGGCTGGCGCCGAAGCAGACGTCGGACTGGATGACCGCCCGGCCGCTGCGGGTGGGGCGCACCATGAACTGAGCGATCCCGTCGGAGCCCGTGCGGCGCGTGACGGCGCGACCGCCCGGCAGCGTCACCCTGACCAGCGCGTTGCGGACGTTCTGCTCGTTGCTTTTGATGCGGACGGCGAGCAGCGAGCGCTCACCGGCACGCAGGCGGACGCGGCGAGGCGTCGAGATGCACCGCGCGGCACGCTGGGCCAGCGGCGAGCTCGGGGCGGCGAGGACCCCGGCCGTCGGCATCGGCTGCGCCGGCGCCCCGGAATCACCGGCCGGAGCGGTGGCGAACCCGCCGCCGGGCGCAGGCGCGGCCAGCACGCAGGGGATCCTGACCATGACGCCGGGACCCTGGCCGAGGCCGGCGCCGTTCTCGGGGTCGAGCTTGAAGCGGAAGGTCGTGCGCTGGCTGCTCGGCTCGTTGAGCGTGAAGGAGAGCGCCACCGCGAAGGTCTGGTCGGTGTTCTTGGTGAGGGCCACCGTGCTCGGGTCGAAGCTGCTGACCGGCTCCTCGCCCTCCTCCTTGAGAACCTTGAAGGCCACCGTCGCGTCGTTCGACGCCATGGTGTCCATCGCGAAGTTGATGGTCTGGCGGGCACCCGCGGTGACACACCCGTTGTAGGTGACCTTCACGATGCCCTGCTCGTTGTCAATCGTGTAAGCCGGGGTCTCCGGAATGTCATAGCGGATGGTGCCGGCCATCGCGGCTGGCGCGATGGCGAAGAAGGCGGCGGTCACGCAACCGAGCGCAACGCCTCTGAGGCGGGTGTGATGCATCGAGTTTCCTTCTCTGTCGAGATGAGCGTCGGGACGTCGGCGCCTGAGGTGACCGTCGGTGGCCGCCGATCCGGGCACCCGGTGTGTCGGCACCCCGGGAACCGGCACGGATCGTCTATTCGTCCAGGACGGTTGACCTCCTGCTTCGGCGCCGGGTTTTGCGGGCCCAGTGGCCTCTCTCGCTGTGAGCGTGCGCAATCGACCCCACGGTCGGAGAGGCCCAGCCTCGAACTCCATCTCGGCGTTGCGCGGTCGAAAGGAACCACGCGAAAGGCCGTCACCCCCCAACCTGCGGCCCCCGGGCGCGTTGGCGCTTTCGTGGAGGACATCGGAGGAACCCACTCGCGAGACGGCACGTGGCAGGTCGCACCGCCGGTGCCCGACGTCCAGCGCCGCCCCGGGCGCTTCGTCCGGTCGTTGTCCGACGAGCGGCTGGTCAGCCGAGTCCGCAGCGGTGACGAAGCGGCCTTCGAGGCGATCTACGACCGCCATCACCGTGGCTTGCTGTCCTTCTGCCGGCACATGCTCGGCGATCAGCAGGAGGCCGAGGACGCTGTGCAGCACACGTTCATCGCCGCGTATCGCAGCCTCGTCTCCAACGACCGGGACATCCTGCTCAAGGCCTGGTTGTACGCGATCGCTCGCAACCGATCCCTGTCTGTGCTGCGGGCCCGCCGCGAGCACGTCGCCCTCGACGACGTGCAGCCCGCGACCGAGGGGCTGGCCGCCGAGGTCGAACGCCGCCAGGACCTCAAGGACCTGCTCACAGACCTCCAGCGCCTGCCCGACGACCAGCGCGCCGCGCTCGTGCTGTCCGAGATCGGCGCCCACACCCACGAGGAGATCGCCGTGACCCTCGACGTGCCCAAGCAGAAGGTCAAGGCGCTGGTCTTCCAGGCGCGCACCTCCATCGCCGGGTCGCGCGACGCGCGGGACACCCCGTGCCACGTGGTGCAGGAGCAACTGGCGACCCTCCGCGGCGGAGAGCTGCGCCGCACCCAGGTTCGCCGGCACGTCAGCGACTGCCTCGCCTGCCAGGCGTTCAAGGCCGAGACCCAGCGCCAGCGGGCCGCGATGGCGATCGTCCTGCCGGTCGTCCCGGCGCTGACGCTCAAGGGCGGGGTGCTGGGCGCGACGACGGCTTCGGGGGCTGCCGGCGCCGGAGGGGGAGGCGCCGCCGTTGCCGCCGGGGGCGCTTCGGTAGCGGCCGGTGGCGCCAGCGCCGTCGGAGGTGTCCTCCTGGCGTCGGCGGTGGTCGCCGGCGCGCTCAAGGGCACCCTGATGAAGGCTGCGCTCACCGCAGCGCTCGCCAGCTCCGGCGCGGGCAGCTACCTCGTGATCGAGCACGTCGCCGGGCAGGGTCCAGAGCCGGCAGTCGCGGGCTTCGACGCCGCGTCCGCCGTCGGGCCGGTCGCGGCAGCGCGGCTGGTGGCCGGCGGCGTCGGGCTCAGCGCGCGCGCTGACACCTCGGCCGACGCGCTGGTGCTCCAGGCCACGCCCTACAGCGACGACCTACCGCCGGACGCCGCCGGGCTTCCTCTGCTGACGGCCGCCCCCCAGCGGCTGGCGGGGCGTGCGACCTTCGCGGGTCAGCCGGGCAGCGACGGTTCCGCGCGGGCCGATGGTCGTTCTCCTTCCACTGCCCTGGCCGCCCTCCCCACCCTGCCGCCGGTCGCGCGCTTGCGCGTCACTCCCTCGCTACCGGCGGTTCGGCCTCCGTCGGCTCGACGGATCCTCGCGGGCGCCGTGGCTCCGCCCGCTGGGCGCTTGCCGCAGCGCGTTGCAGACCTGCCCGTCACGGTCCCGGGCACCGCGGTTCCCCCGGCCGCCCCGGTCCCCCCGGCGCCCCCCGCGCCCGTAGCGGTGACCCCGCCGGCCGCCCCCGATCCACCCACCTCCCCCGGTGCTCCGGCGCTCCCCGGTCGGCCGGCCGTGGCGGCCCCGCCTCCTGTCACCGTCCCCCCGGTGCTTGCTCCACCCGCAGTGCCCACCGCCCCGCGGCTGCCGTAGCTTCGCCGACCCCCGGTGGGCCGCGACTTGCCGCCGACGCGTGGGACGGCGATGATCGAGCAGACAGCCCGCAGTGCATCCGAGGAGCGCAGACCATGACCAACTTCGCCCATCAGCTCGCCTCCGCCTCCGCCGAGGATCCCAACCGCCCGGCGGTGAAGCTCGGCGATCACGTGCTGAGCTACGGGGATCTCGACCAGGCCGCCGCCCGGGCCGCCGGGTTCCTGCGCAGCAAGGACGTCAGCGCGGGGGATCGCGTCGGCATGCAGCTGCCGAACGTCCCCTACTTCCCGATCGTCTACTTCGGCGCGTTGAAGCTGGGCGCCGTCGTGGTCCCGATGAACCCGCTGCTCAAGGGCGGGGAGGTCGGCTACCACCTCTCCGACTCGGGCGCCCAGGTGATGGTCGGCTGGCACGACTTCGAGGAGGCCGCGACCGCCGGGAGCGAGGAGGCCGGCGCGGAGTGCGTCCTCGTGAAGCCGGGCGAGTTCGAGGAGCTGCTTGGGGCCGCCGAGCCCGTCGAGGAGATCGCCGACCGCGAGGACGGCGACCCCGCGGTGATCATCTACACCTCGGGCACAACGGGCACACCGAAGGGCGCAACGCTCACCCACGCGAACCTCAACGCCGGAGCAGAGGTCTCGCGCGACCTGGTCGACGCCGGCCCCGACTCGGTCGTCCTGGCCACCCTGCCGCTGTTCCACGTGTTCGGGATGAACTCGATCATGAACGTGACGGTGCGCGCCCGCGGGCTGCTGACCCTGGTCCCCCGCTTCGACCCCGAGCAGGTGCTGCAGGTCATCGAGCGCGACCATGCGACCACGTTCGGCGGGGTGCCGACCATGTACACGGCACTGCTGAACCATCCCGACCGCGAGCGCTACGACGTGTCGAGCCTCGAGTTCTGCATCTCCGGCGGAGCGCCGCTGCCGGTGGAGGTCCTGCGCGGGTTCGACGAGGCGTTCGGCGCCACGGTGCTGGAGGGTTACGGCCTGTCGGAGACGACGGGCATGGCGTCGTTCAACCTGCGCGACCGGGAGCGCAAGCCCGGATCGATCGGTCTGCCCGTCGGCGGGACCGAGATCAAGCTCGTCGACGACGACGACCAGGAGGTCGCCCACGGTGAGCCGGGCGAGATCGTGATGCGCGGACCGTTCGTGATGAAGGGGTACTGGGGCCGCGAGGACGCCACCGAGGAGGTCATGCGCGGCGGCTGGTTCCACACCGGCGACATCGCGACCGTGGACGACGAGGGCTACTTCTTCATCGTCGATCGCAAGAAGGACCTGATCATCCGCGGCGGCTACAACGTCTACCCGCGCGAGATCGAGGAGGTGCTCTACAGCCACCCCGCCGTGCTCGAAGCCGCCGTGCTCGGCGTGCCGCACGACTCCCTCGGCGAGGAGGTCGGGGCCGCGGTCGTGCTCAAGGAGGGCGAGGAGGCGACCCCCGACGACCTGCGCGACTTCATGAAGCAGAAGGTCGCGGCGTACAAGTACCCGCGGGTGATCTGGCTTGCGGACGAGCTCCCCAAGGGGGGAACGGGCAAGGTCCTCAAGCGCGAGATCGAGGTGCCCGACGGTGTCGCCGGCTGACCGCCTGGGTCAGCCGTTCTTGATGACGATCCCCTGCAGCACGTTCGCGACGCGCTCGCATGCGTCCACCGCTTCCTCGAGCCGCTCGAACAGATCCTTCCAGCGGATGACGAACATCGGGTCGATGCCGCCCTCGAACAGCGACGCGAGGGCCTCGCGCACGATCCGGTCGCCGTCGTTCTCGAGACGGTGGATCTCGTTGGTGAAGTGGTCGATGTCCTTGAAGTCGCGCAGCCGCGGCATCGCCTCGGCGATCTGCCGCGTCGCCTGCAGCAGGATGTGGGCCAGGCGCAGGGCCTGCTCCATCGGAGCCTCGATCTTGTAGAGGCCCAGGTAGTCGGAGACCTCTTCCGTGAGGTCGATGATGTCGTCCAGCGCCGACGCCAGAAGGATGATGTCCTCGCGGTCGATGGGCGTCACGAACGTGTTGTTGAGGCGGTGGATCAGGTCGTGGGTGATCCGGTCGCCCTCCTGCTCGCAGATCAGGATGTCGCGGGCCAGTTCGCGCTGGTCGGGGTAGTCGCGCAGCATCTGGTCGAGCAGGTCGGCGCCGCGCACGACGTTGGTCGCGGCCTCCTCGAACAGGTCGAAGTACGCGCGGTCCCTCGAGACGAAGACGGAGGAGAGGCGGCTCATGGGGACGATCCTGTCATTGGAGGTGAGCGCAGGTGCTCATTTCTGGATGATGATGGTGAATCCGTAGACCATGGCGCCCGTGAAGGCCGCCAGCCCGACGACGGCCACCAGCCCGAAGCCGAGGCTGGCCGCCACGGCGCCCTCTCGCCTGGTTTCAGACGACCGGATGAGACCGAGGAGCATTGCGGCGAAGGCGGTGCTGAGCACGAGCACGGCAGCGAGCGATCCCCAGACGACCTGGAACAGGCCGCCGACGTCGACCGTCGCGAGCATCCTCACGCGGGCGCCGCCGCGGTGTTCGGATGGCCGATGCGCAGGCGGCGGATGAACACCAGCACCAGGGCGACGAGTCCCAGCACCGCCACGATGACGGGGCCGGTGGCACCGGTGCCGAAGATCCGGGTGAAGCCGTAGACCACACCGGCCGTGCAGCCGGCCGCGGGCAGCGTGAGCACCCACGCGACGAGCATGTTCCCGGCCACCCCCCACTTGACCGTGGACACGCTCTTCGCGGCGCCCGATCCGATGACCGCTCCCGAGATGGTGTGCGTGGTCGAGAGCGGGAAGCCGAGGTGCGAAGACGCGAGGATGACCGTGGCGCCGCTGGCCTGGGCCGCGAAGCCCTGGGCGGTGTCCATCTTGTGGATGCGGTTGCCGAGGGTGTTGATGATCCGCCACCCACCGACGTAGGTTCCCGCCGCGAGGGCGCTCGCGGCCGCGAGGATGACCCACGTCGGAACGTGGAAGTCGTCGGGCGTGATGTTCCCGTGGGCGATCAGCGCCAGGACGATGACACCCATCGTCTTCTGCCCATCGTTGGTGCCATGGGCGATCGCGAGCAGGCCGCCGGACACGATCTGGCCCAGGCGGAAGCCTCGGTTGATCGGCCCGGGCCGGCGGCGTCCGAGCACGCGGTAGAAGATCAGCACCGCCATGCCCGCCGCGACGAACGCGAGCACCGGCGAGACCAGCGCGGGCACGAGGATCTTCTCGATCACCCCGTCGCCCTTGACGGCGTCTGGCCCCTGGGCGAACAGCGCGGCGCCGATCAGGCCCCCGAGCAGCGCGTGCGAGGAGCTCGACGGCAGCCCGACGTACCAGGTGGCGAGGTTCCACACGATCGCGCCGATCAGCCCGGCGAACACCGTGTTCGTGGTGATCGCCCCCGAGTCGACCAGCCCCTTGCCGACCGTGGTCGCCACTTTGACGGAGATCAACGCTCCCACGAAGTTTAGGATCGCCGCGCCGGCGATCGCTACGCGGGGCGGCATGGCCCGCGTCGAGATGGCGGTAGCGACCACGTTGGCCGTGTCGTGAAAGCCGTTGGTGAAGTCGAACGCGAGGGCGGTCGCGATCACCACGACGAGTATGAGGTCGTTGTCCATCTACACGTTGTCGCTTCGTGGGCTCAGGGCCCGGGGGGACGGCAGGCCCCAACCTGGGCGCCGCCAAAGTAACGAAGACTTCACATGCGCTCACGGACGGTGGCAATTCGTCCGCACTTTGCGCGCGATTGCATCCGCCGGCGTTCACCTACGCACGCCGAGGCGCCATCCGTCAGGCTTCCCGCCATGAGCCCTCGCCGGAAGATCGCCCTCGCAGCAGCGCTGCTGCCGCTCCTGATCCCGGCCGCCGCCCAGGCCGCCGGCGAGAACGACCGCTACGCCCTCGTGCACGGCTGCTACGACCTCGTCGGAACCGGTGCGCCGCAGGGGCCCGTCCGCATGCAGGCCACGCGCCTGGGCAGCTACCTGCTCTACACCAAGGACCGCCGCTTCGTGACCGCCAGCGGCGTCGCCGCCGCGCCGAGCGACGCTGCCGACTTCGCCGTCGACGGCACGGACGCGAGCGGGTACACCCTGGCCGCGCGTGACGGCACGAAGCTCGCGGGCGGCGCCCGGCTCGCCTTCCGTGCGGCAGAGGGCTGCCCCGAGTACCCGGAGGTGCAGGACACGAGCACCGGCACGCCGGCGAAGGGGCAGACGCCGTATTCCCAGACGCGCGGCTACATCGACGCGCACATGCACCTCATGGCCTTCGAGGCCTTCGGTGGCAAGGTTCACTGCGGGCGGCCGTGGCACCCCTACGGCGTCGAGTACGCGCTGCCCGACTGCAACGCCGACCCGGCGCTTGGGGCGCAGAACGCGGCGCTGGAGAGCGCCGCCGGCAAGGGCCCGCCGACCGACCAGGTCGGCTGGCCGACCTTCAACCAATGGCCGGCCTACAACTCCCTCACGCACGAGGCCTCCTACTGGAAGTGGCTCGAGCGGGCGTGGAAGGCCGGCCTGCGCTCCTACGTGAACCTCCTCGTGGACAACGAGGCGCTGTGCAAGCTCGTCCCGGTGCGCTCCAACCCGTGCAACGACATGGAGGCGGTTCGCCTGCAGCGCAAGCGCATCTTCGAGCTTCAGGACTACATCGACGCGCAGTACGGCGGCCCCGGGAAGGGCTTCTTCCGGATCGTCACCGATCCGTTCCAGGCCCGCCGCGTCGCCAACGACGGCAAGCTGGCCGTCGTCCTGGGCATCGAGGTCTCACGCCTGTTCGGCTGCGGCATCAACAACGGGCTCCCGCAGTGCGACAAGGCGCAGATCGACCGCCAGCTCGACGAGGTGTACGGCCTCGGCGTCCGCCAGATGGAGCTCATCAACAAGTTCGACAACGCATTCGGCGGCGTCGCGGGTGACACGGGGCAGACCGGCACGGCCGTCAACTCACAGAACCGGACCGAGACCGGCCGTTTCTGGGACATGCGCCACTGCGACGGCGAGGGTCCCGACGACCACGACCGCGAGCAGACCACGAGCGGACACCCGGAGCAGGACGCGATCTTCGGGGCGGCGTTCGCAAACGGCGTGCCGCCCGGGAGCGCGCCGCTGTATCCGCCGGCGCCGCACTGCAACAACCAGGGCCTGAGCGACCTCGGCGAGTTCCTCGTGCGGCGGATGATGCGCAAGGGCATGGTCATCGACCCCGATCACCTCGGTGTCTACGCGCGGCGCGGGCTCCTGAACATCGCCCAAGGCGACGGCTACTCCGGCCTGGTCTCCTCCCACACCTGGTCGACCCCGGTGGCTGAGGGGCGCATCCTGCGGGCGGGCGGCCTGGTCACCCCGTACGCCGGCGCCTCGACCTTGTTCATGAAGAAGTACCGCGAGGTACAGGCACAGCGCGATCCCCGCTGGCACACCGCCGGGGGGTACGGCGCGGACGCCAACGGCCTGGGCAAGCAGGGGCCCCCGCGCCCGGACGCGGCGACCAACCCGGTGGTCTACCCGTTCAAGTCCTTCGACGGCTCGGTGACCTTCAACCGTCAGGTGTCCGGCCGCAGGACGTTCGACATCAACAAGGAGGGTGTCGCGAACTACGGCCTCTACGCCGACTGGTACGAGGACCTGCGCAAGATCGCGGGCGATTCGATCCTCGAGGACATGTCGCTGGGCGCGGACTCGTACTTCAGGACCTGGGAGCGGGCCGTCGGCATCCTGCCCGAGACCTGCCGCGACGGCCGGCTGCGCCTCACGCACGAGGGCATGGGGCTGATCAAGATCGGGGTGCCGTCCGAGGAGCTGCTGCGCGGTGCCGACCAGCCGACGTCGCGCGTCGGGCGCTCGTGGCGCTGGTGCGTCGAAGACCGCGGCAACGAGGGGCAGCGGGTGCGCACGGCGTTCACCCCGGGCGGCGTCGTGGGGCTCGTGGGCTCGACGGTCCGCCGCCACCGGATCGACGGCGTCGGCGCGGGGATGGGGATCTCCAAGGCGCGCGGGGTCCGCCGCTTCGGCCCGGGCGTCCGCGTCCGCAGCGCGGGCGGCGGGCGGCGCTTCGCCTTCGGGGTGACGCGGGGCGGGAAGGTGCGCTGGGTCGCCGTCGCCACCCGGGAGGCGTCGCGCACACGGGCGACGCTACAGTCCTACCTGAAGATCGCTGGGCTGCGCTGAAGCTGCGACCCTGGTTCGCGCTGGTCCTTGTCGGGCTCCTCGCGCTCGGCGCAGCTCCGGCCCTCGCCGCTCCTGCGCCCGGGGCACGCTGCGGCAACCATCCGTGGTGCAACACCGCGCTGTCCCCCGACGCGCGCGCGGACCTGCTGACCAGGGCGCTGACCCAGGACGAGAAGGCGGCGTTCGTCGGTGGCGACGACGTGGCGGGCGTCGCCGGGGGCGAGGGGACCCACACCGGCACGCAGACGGGCGTGCCCCGGCTCGACGTCCCGACGATCTTCTACTCCGACGGGCCCCAGGGGCCGCGCGCGGGCAAGGCCACCGCGATGCCGGGCCCGATGGCGATCGCCGCGGCCTGGGACCCCGGCGTCGCCAGGGAGGACGGCGCGGAGATCGGCTCGGAGGTGCGGGCCAAGGGCAACGACGTCGTCTTCGCCCCGACGATCAACGTGATGCGCACCCCCCTCGGCGGGCGGACGTTCGAGGGCTACGGCGAGGACCCGTTCCTCATCGGGCAGACGGCCGCCGCGTGGATCGAGGGTGCGCAGTCCACCGGCGTCATCGCCAACGTCAAGCACTTCGCCGCCAACAACCAGGAGGGCATCGGCGCCGCTCCGGTGGGCATCCTCGGCGTCGGCGCCGTCGGCAGCCGTTTGACCGTCGATGCGCGCGTGGATGAGCGCACGCTGCGCGAGATCTACCTGCCCGGCTTCGAGGCCGCCGTCAAGCAGGGCGGCAGCGGCACCGTCATGTGCTCCTACAACCGGGTCAACGGCCAGTACGCGTGCGAGCAGCAGCACCTGATCCAGGACATCCTCGAGAAGGAGTGGGGCTTCAAGGGCTACGTGTTGAGCGACTACGGCGCGGCCCACAACACGATCGCCTCGCTCAACAACGGCCTCGACTTCGAGCCCTTCCCCGGCACGACGTACGCCGCCCCGCTGGTCAATGCCGCGCTCGCGTCCGGCCAGGTCAGCGCCGCGACCCTCGACGCCCACGTCCAGCGCACGCTGCGCACGCTGTTCGCCTTCGGCGCGTTCGACCATCCGACGATCCCCTACGACGACACGACGATCGACCAGGCGGCCCACAAGCAGGTCGCGGGCCGCGTCGCCGAGCGTGCGGCGACGCTGCTGCGCAACGAGGGCGGCGCGCTCCCGTTGGAGGCCTCCCGCCTGAAGCGGGTCGCGCTCATCGGGGCCGACGCCGACACGTTCAAGAACCGCGGCGGGTCCGCGGGGATCACGCCGTTCTCGGTCACGACGCCGCGGGAGGCGATCACCAGGCGCGCGGGACCCGGCGTGCAGGTCACCTACGACCCGGGCTCCGACCGCGCCGCCGCCGCCGCCGCCGCAAAGGGGGCCGACGTCGCGCTCGTGTTCGTCTCCGACAGCTCGATCGAGGGCAAGGACAAGACGTGCCTGAACCTGTCGTGCCCCACCGACGCACAGGCGCCGACGCTGGCCGCGAGCACCAACGACCAGGACGCGCTCATCGAAGCCGTCGCGGCCGCCAACCCGCACACCGTGGTCGTCCTCGAGACGGGCGGGCCCGTGCTCACGCCGTGGCGCGACCACGTCCCCGCGATCCTCGAGGCGTGGGACCCCGGCGAGGACGGCGGCACCGCGATCGCCCGCGTGCTCTTCGGTGACGTCGACCCCGCCGGGCGTCTGCCGGTCACCTTCCCGAGCTCCCCGGATGACCTCCCGACCGCCGGCGACCCCGAGAAGTACCCGGGGGTCGGCGAGACGGAGACCTACAAGGAGGGCGTCCTGGTGGGATACCGCTGGTTCGACGCCAAGCGCCTGCAGCCCGCGTTCCCCTTCGGCGCCGGCCTGTCCTACACCACCTTCGCGCTGTCTGACCTGAGGCTCAGCGGCACCGGCGCGTCCGTGCTCGTACGCAACACCGGCAAGCGCGAGGGAACCCAGACGGTGCAGGTCTACGTGGACATCCCTTCGCCCGCCGCCGGGGTGCCGCAGCCTCCGCGGCAGTTGAAGGGCTTCGCGAAGGTCGAGCTCGCCCCCGGGGCGGCCAAGCGTGTGTCCGTCGCGCTGGACGACCGCTCCTTCGCCTTCTACGACGTGGGCCGCGCGGCGTGGCACGTGGCGCCGTCGTGCTACGTCGTGGAGGTCGGCACCTCGTCGCGCGACATCGCGCTCACCGGGACCCTCCCGCGCGGAGGCGGGACCTGCGCGGCCCCGGCCGCCGCGACCAAGGGACGCTGCTCGAGCCGCCGGGCGTTCGAGATCCGCCTCCCCCGCGGCATCCGTCGCGCGGTCGTGCGGGTGCGTGGCGCCCGCGTGGGCACCTTCCGGCGCCGTGGGAGGCTGCGCGCGCTCGTCGACCTGCGCCGCCGCGACCGCGGCGTGATCCAGGTCGTCGTGACCGGGCGCGGCGCAACCGGGCATCGCGTGCGCCAGGTCCGGCGCTACCGGCCGTGCACCCGCAGAGGCTCGCGCGGGTAGGCCTCGCGCTCCTCACACCGCACGCGGTACCCGGCGCGCCGCGACGGGTATGTCCGCCCCGTGCTGCTCGACGGCAAGACGATCGTGGTCACCGGCGGCAACAGCGGAATCGGCGAGGCGATCGTCGTCGCGGCTGCCGAGCAGGGCGCCAACGTCGTCATCGACTACGTCGCCGAGCCCGAAGCGACCGAGACCATCGTCGCCGGGATCGAGGCGCGCGGCGGCCAGGCCATCGGCGTCAAGGCGGACGTGAGCAGGACCGACGAGCTCCAACGGCTGGTCAGGGCGGCCGTCGACCGCTTCGGCCGCCTCGACGTGCTGGTCAACAACGCGGGCATCGAGACACGGACCTCGCTCCTGGACACCGACGAGGCCGACTACGAGCGCGTCATGGCCATCAACCTCAAGAGCGCCTTCTTCGGCACCCAGTTCGCCGCCCGGCAGTTCATCGCCCAAGGCGACGGCGGGACCGTCATCAACATCTCCTCGGTCCATGAGGACTGGCCGATGCCCGGCAACACCCCCTACTGCGTCTCCAAGGGTGGGATGCGCATGCTGACTCGGACGGCGGGCGTGGAGCTCGGGCCCCACGGCATCCGCGTCCTCAACGTGTGCCCGGGCGCTGTCGCAACGCCGATCAACCGGGCCACCCTCGACGACCCGGCAGCGCTCGAGCGTCTCGAGGGCGCCATCCCGCTGGGCCGGCTGGCCGCGCCGGACGAGATCGCGAACCTCGTCGTGTTCCTCGCCTCGGGGGGCAGCACGTACATGACCGCGACGTCGGTGTTCGTCGACGGCGGCATCATGCAGAGCAGCGTCGGGCTGTAGATGCCGCTTGTCGCCGGCTTCACCGGGCGAGCAGCGCGCTGACGACGTGGTCGAGGTCCGCGCACAGCGTGGCTTCGTCGGGTGGATCCGCGGAGCCGGCGAGCTGTTGCACCATCAGCCCGTCGATGGTCGCCACGAGGATGCGCGCTCCCCGTTCGGGTTCGCCGGCGCCCGCAGCGCGCAGGATCGCCTCGGCCACCGCGCGGAAGCCGTCGATCCACGCGGCACACGAGGCCTGGAGCTCCGGTCGCCGCGCCGCCTCGAGGTAGATCTCGAACTTCAGCAGCATCGATCCGTACTCAGCGATCAACGCACGGGCACCGAGCGCTCCTCCCGAGCTCCGCAGGTCGGCGTGGGTGAGCTGCTCGGTCAATGCCTGAAGGCGGTCGGTCTCGTCGCCCGCGACGCGCCGCAGCGCCTCCGCGAGCAGCTCCTCCTTGGAGGTGAAGTAGTAGGTCGTCGCGGCGAGTGGAAGCGCTGCCTCCGCGGCGACCGCCCGGTGGCTCACCCCGCGGGGTCCCTCGCGCGCCAGGACGCGCAGTGCGGCGTCGACGAGCGCTTCGCGCCGAGGCTGGGTCGGGGGTTCGATGCGATCGATGGGGGGCACCGCGACGCATCGTCGCAGGCGAGCGGCGCGCGGTCGCAGCCGTTCTGGTACGGATGTACCACTGCTCGCGCCGGTCCGTCTTCAAAGGAGCCTCTTGCACCCCATCTCTCGTCGCCGGGCTCCTGCGATCAGCGCCGTGCTCCTCGCGCTCGTCCTCGGGTCGGCCGCTGCGCCGGCCGTCGCTCAAGCGCCCGCCCTCCCTTCGCTGTCGGGAGGCGGGCTGACCGGCGACAACGGCGGGGGCGGCGACGGCGGAGGCGGCGGTTCGACAGCGCCGGGCGGCGGGACCGGTGCCAAGGGTCCGGGGGGTCGGTGCACCCCGAGCATCGACGGGCCGAACGATCCGGACTACGCGAACGCGGAGCGGACAGGCCAGGGATCCTTCAACTCAGAGCAGTGGTACCTCTTCGACTGCCTGCCTCTGTCTGCGCCGGCGGCGGCCGATCCGGAGGAGGCGGGCGGCATGAGCGTCAACCGCGCGTGGCGCGAGTTCGGCCGCGGATCGAAGGAGGTCGTGGTGGCCTACATGGAGGGCGGGGTGAACTGGCGGCGGCCGAGCGCCAAGGACCTGCGGCACCAAGCGTTCCTCAACGCAGGCGAGCTGCCCACGCCGTCCTGCGGCAAGGACGACTGCGACGGCGACGGCGTGTTCACCGCCGACGACTTCAAGGCCGACCCGCGTATTCACAAGCCGCTGTTGCACGCGGCCACCGCGGGCGGGATCACGCCCGAGGACCTGATCGTCGCGTTCTCCGACGGGCGCGACGACGACGGCAACGGCTATCGCGACGACATCTCGGGCTGGAACTTCCATCGCGACACCAACGACCCTCAGATCGACCAGTCGATCTACGAGCACGCCAACGGCGAGCAGCGCGTGCTCGCCGGCCAGGCCGACAACGGCGTCTTCGGGACGGGGCTGTGCCCGAACTGCCGCTTGCTGTCGGTCAAGCTCGGTGACGAGGCGATCGACCGGCCCGACCGGATCGCCAAGGGGATCGTCTTCGCGGTGGACTCGGGCGCGAAGGTGCTCTGCCTGGTGGTGGCCAGCCTGGGACAGTCGGCGGAGGTCCAGCAGGCGATCGACTACGCGCACGACCAGGGCGTCGTCGTGGTCTGGGCGTCCAACGACTTCGAGTCGGCCGACCATCAGGACGGCATGCGCTTCGCCCGCGTGTGGCCGGGCAACGGCGTGGTCGCCGACCAGACCAACCGCGGCTCGCGCGCGCAGCCCAACGATGCGGCGACGACGACCTTTCGCGCGCGGTCCTCGGTCACGTCTTACGGTCCCCACTCGCTGTTCTCGGTGTCCTCGTCCAACGGGTCGACGTCGCAGTCGACGCCGATCCAGGCCGGCGTCGCCGCCATGGTTCATTCGGCCGGGCTGCAGTTCGGGCGGCCGCTGGACGCCGACGAGGTGCGCCAGGTCGTGCGTTCGACGTCGTCGTTCATCGGACGGCTGCCGTGCCCGACGTGCTTCCAGGGCGCCGACGACGGACGCGAGTTCAACATCCAGTACGGCTACGGGCGCCCCAACGTGTACCGGGCGATGCTCGCCGTGCGCGACGGCGCGATCCCGCCGACGGCCGACATCCGCACGCCGGATTGGTACCGCGAGGTCGACCCCACGCGCCAGGGGGCGGTCGAGGTCCGCGCGGCCGTGGCGGCCAAGCATTCGGCGGGGTACCGCTGGGAGCTGCAGTACGCGCCTGGGCCCGAGCCGCGCGACGGCGAGTTCCGCACCTTCGCCGGTGGGGCGGGAAGCACCCCGGCAACGGCCGCCGGACGCCTCGACCTGTCGCAGATCCCGGCCTCGTTCTGGTCGGGGGCTTACCGCGCGCCGACCGCCGACCGTCTGTCGATCGAGCGCTACGACGTGACGCTGCGCGTGCGCGTCGTCGACGCCGCGGGCCGGGTCGGGCTGGACCGCCGCGTCATCGCTGTGCGCCACGACGACGACGAGGTGCAAGCGCTGCACGTCGATCTGGGATCCTCGGCCGAGGCGTCACCGGCGCTGGCCGACCTCGAGGGGCGGGGTGAGCTCGACGTGGTCGTGGCGACGTCGCAGGGCACCGTGCATGCGCTGCGGCCCGACGGCTCCCGCGTCCCCGGCTGGCCGGTGCACACAGACCGCGCGCGTGGCCTCGTCCCGGGCACCGAGGGCAACTACCTCGGCTCAGCGGGCTGGCGGTCGCGGCGGATCGGCCTGCCCGACGAGCCCGTCGCCTCGCCGCCCGCGGTCGGCGACCTCGACCACGACGGCGGGCTCGACGTGGTGGTCACCGGCCTCGACGGCGGGCTGTACGTGTGGGACGCGAAGGGCCGGCCGCGCAAGGGCTTCCCCACCTCGACGGACCGCCGCTTCGCGGGCCAGTCCGTCCCGGTTCCCGACACGCCGTACAAGCGCAACGCCTCGACCGGCTCGTTCGGTGGAGCGGCGCTCGCCGATCTCGACGGCGATCGCGACCTGGAGATCGTCATGGGCGGCTGGGACGGCCGCGTCTATGCGTGGCGCCCCGACGGCTCCGCGCTGCCCGGGTGGCCGGTGAGCACGGAGATCCCGGAGGGGTCGCGCAAGCCACCGGGCACGCAGACCTACGCACGCGACGACAAGGTCGCGACCACGCCCACGATCGTCGACGTGGACGGTGACCGACGACCCGACGTCGTCGTGGCGCTGCAGGACACCGCGTTCGGCCCCAACGGCTCGCCGGTCTTCGGGTTCGTCAGCGCCTTCTCCTCGAAGGGCACGCAGCGGGCGGGCGGCGCTTTGCTCCCTGGGTATCCCGTCGCGCTGCCCGCCGCCGCGCAGGGCTACGGCACGGCGCAGGACTTCATCACCGAAGGCGTGCAGACCCCGGTCGCCTACCTGCAGGACGGCAAGCCCAAGCTCGTGGCCAACCCCGGCCTGTTCGGCTCGCAGACCGTCGACCTCGCGACGCGGGGTATGACCCCCGAGCAGCTCAGCACCCTGCCCGCCGAGGGACCCGTCAACCCGGCGTCGCCGCTCGTGCACTTCAGCGCGAGCCCGATGGTCGGCCGGATCGGTGGACGCCCGCAGATCACCGCCGTCCAGGGAGCGTCGGCGATCACCGACATCGTCACCGCCATCGCGACGATGCCCGGGCTCGGAGCGCGCGCGCGTTCGGCCCAGACCGCGTGGGATCCCGAGACCGGCCGCGGGTTGGCGCAGATGGTCCGGCCGCTGCAGGGCCTGGCGTTCATCGCTGCGCCCGCGCTGGCCGACGTGTCGGGCGACGGGAAGGCCGACACCATCATCCCGACCGACAGCGCCGCGATCCACGCCTTCGACGGCGTGACGGGGGAGCCCGTCCCCGGGTGGCCGAAGTGGACCGGCGGTTGGACCCTGTGGACGCCCGCCGTCGGAGACCTCGACGGGGATGGTCGCGTCGAGGTCGTCGCCAGCCTCCGCGAGGGCGTCTTGCGAGCGTGGCGAACCCCCGGCCGCGCGGAGGCCAACGGGGAGGCCTGGCACTGGCACCAGAACGACCGCAACACCGGGCTGTACGGAGAGGACACCCGCCCGCCGGCCGCCGTGCGCAACCTGCGCGTCAAGCGCGAGGCCGGTCGCAGCGTCGTGTCGTTCCGCGCGTCGGGCGACGACTGGAACGCGGGGCGCGCCGAGCGCTTCGTCGTCTACCGCTCGACACGAGCGATCGGCGACGACCTCTCCCGCGCGACGCGCGTCGCCGTCGTGGACGCCGCACCGGCGGGTCAGACGCAGACCGTGGTCGTGCCGCGCCCGCGATCGAAGGTCGCGCGGCCCTTCCACTTCGCCGTGCGCGGCGTGGACGACGCCGACAACATCGGGCCGCTGCCCGGTGCTGCCGGCGCCCCGTGCCTGTCACGCCGCACCTTCACGATCCGCCTGCCCAGGATCCGCGGCGGTCGCGTCCTGCGGGCAACGGTCCGCATCGGCACGCGACGCGTCCCGGTTCGGCGCCGAGGGAGCCGCCTGACCGCGCGCATCGACCTGCGTGGCCGTCCGCCGGGCACCGTGCGCGTGCGCATCACCCAGCGCGTGCGCACGGCCGCCGGCCGCTCGATCGCCCGCCGCTCGACGCGCAGCTACCGGCTGTGTCGAACCACGAGGAAAGGCTGAAGCCATGACGCCGCGCAAAGCAAACGAGAGCCCGGAGAACGACGTCTCGACCGCGGCGGCAGCGGGCGCGGGGCTCAACCGCCGCCGGTTCCTCGCCGCCGGAGCGCTGGCCGCAGGCCTGGCGGCAGCGAGCCCGGTCGCTGACGCCGAGGCCGCACGGCGCCGGAGCAAGAAGCGCTGCGCCAAGCCCAAGGCACGGCCCAAGCCCAAGCCCGCAGCGCGGTCGCTACCGCCCATCGGCAGCGGCGGCCAACCGACACCGCCCGCGCGGCTGGCCGAGCTCGCGCACCAGATCGGTCACGGCGACGCGGTCACGCTCCTCGACCTGGCGGCGTTCGACGCGAACCTGGCGATCGCCGCGAACATCGCCCGGGCCGAGGGCTGGGCGCTGCGCCCGGCACTGAAGTCCTTCCAGTCGCCCGGCTTCATCGCCTACGCGCTCGCGCGGCTGCCCGAGCCGCGCGGCCTTGTGTTCCACCTGCGCGTCGTCGACGAGATCCTCGCCGAGGCGCCCGCCGGCACCGACCTCATGCTCGGCTACCCGCCGAGCCCGTCCGAGCTCGAGCAGTTCCTCGCCACACCGCCGCCCGCGACGCGCCACCGCATGCGGATCCTCGTCGACAGCCTCGAGCTGCTCGAGCAGGTCGTGCGCCTGGCTCCAGCCGCGCGCCGGCCGTTCGAGGTCGCGCTGCAGCTCGAGTCCGGCTTCGAGCTCTCCGGCCTGCGCACGCCCGCCGAGCTCGACGCCGCCCTGAAGCAGATCCGGGCGGCTCGCCTGAACCTGACCGCTGTCCTCTGCTACGACGGACACGGCGCCTTCCAGCCCGAACGTGCCTTTCGCCAGACGGTCAAGGACGACGCGCAACGGCGCTTCGCTGCCTGGATCGTCCAGCTTCGGGCCGCAGGGATCGACACCGATCGTCTCGTGCGCAACGGCCCCGCGAGCTCCACGTACAAGCTCTGGCGCGGCGCTCGCGAACCGAACGAGATCAGCCTCGGCGCGGGCCTGCTGAACCACGGCTACATCACCGAGGACGGCCACGACAACGAAGGGCTCCAGCCGACCCTCCACCACGCCGCGGCCGTGCACCGGGTGACCACGCCGTACGTCCCGCTGGCCAGCACCCCCGACCCACAGGCTCGCGGCCGCGACGGCGTGAGCATCAAGGGCGGCGCATGGCCGGACCATGCCGGCTCAGTCGCCGCACCGGTGCACCCGCCCGGCCTGGAGAGCGACGAGCTGTCGGGTGGTGCTGGGAACAACCAGGCGAGCTTCTACGCCCCGAAGGGAGCGCTGAACCGCGGCGACTACGTGGTGCTGCGCCCGAAGCACGCCGGCGACGCCATCGACTACTTCTCTGCGCTGGTCGCCGTTCGCGACGGCACGCCACGGCGGGTATGGCCGACGCTCAGGCGCCCCGGCGGGAGCGTCACGCTGTGAGGCGAGCTCGCTCGCGTTCTGCGCGCAAGCCGGCGTAGCATGTCCGCTGGGCCGCTGACAGCCCAGGCTACCGTGCAAATACGTCGCGCCCGACACCAGCGTGCGCGCAAACGCCTTGACCTTCGCCGCGCGACCGGATAGGAAGAAACGATGGCCTCAGACACCTCTCTTGCCTCGTCCCCCCTACGCGCCGCCGCCGACGTCGTCGAATCGATCGGCGCGCTCGACGCCCCCGGCCGGAAGATCGCCGAGACCGTCCGCGGGGCGATCGGCCCCGGCGCGCTGCGCGACGCGATCAGCGGCACCTGGATCGGGCATGCGCTGCACCCGCTGCTAACCGACGTCGTGATCGGCAGCTGGACCAGCGCGACCGTGCTCGACCTCATCGGCGGCCCGGACTCCGAGCGGGCGGCGCAGCGGCTGATCGGCGTCGGGATCGCCGCGTACGGCCCCACCGCGCTGACCGGGGTCAGCGACTGGGCCGACAGCGAGCTCGGCAACGACGGTGTGCGCCGCGTCGGGCTCGTGCACGCGGCGACCAACGCGACGGCCCTCGCCCTCTACACCGCTTCCCTGGTCCACCGCCGGCGCGGCAACCGCGCCAAGGGCGTGTCGCTCGGGCTTGCGGGCCTCGGCGTCGCGAGCGCGGGCGGGTACCTCGGCGGCCACCTCGCCTTCCGCCAAGGGGTGGGCGTGGACACGACCGTCTTCGACGCCGGCGCGGAGGACTGGACCGACGCTCTGGCCGCCGAAGACCTCCACGACGGGGAGCCCGTCGCGGTCCAGGTGGGTGACGCGCCGGTGTTCGTCGCGCGGGTCGGCTCGACGATCCACGCGCTGCACGACCGCTGCTCGCACCGCGGCTGCTCGCTGGCGTCCTCCGGCGAGGTGAGCGGGGACGTGGTCACGTGCACGTGCCACGGAAGCCGGTTCCGCCTCGGCGACGGCGCACTGCTGCGCGGTCCCGCTACGGCGCCGCAACCGCCCTTCGACGCACGCGAGCGCAACGGGCGGATCGAGCTGCGCCGGGCCGTCGGCTGATCGCGAGTGGGACCAGCCAGCTAGGGCCCGGGTACCGTCGGGATCGACTCGCTTGCCGTGACGTCCGCGCCCGGGTCCAGCGCCGCGTCGTTCGGGAACGCCGCGCACCGTGGGGCCGCCCCGCGGTAGGAGGTCTTCAGCTGGTCGTCCGCGCCGCGCAGCAGCGAGCAGATCACCCGCTCGCCCAAGGTGTGGGAGACGTTGAAGAAGTAGTTGTCGTTGCCGATCGGGCTCACGATGCCGGAGCAGGTCTTCTCGCTGGGGCCGCCGGCGCACCGCTGGATCTCGTCGCCCTCGTTGGCCGAGATGAACGTCGCCTGCACCGGCCCGGGGTAGGCCTCGAATGGGGCGATGATGTAGCCGAGCTGATCGTCGGCGAGGCCCGCCGTCATGAAGCCGTGGGGGCGGATGCCCTTGACCGTGTCGCGAACGGTCAGCGCGATCTGCGGGTAGATCTCCCCCGGGACGCTCGAGAGCAGCACGTCGCCGATGCGCAGCGTGCCCGTCACCGTGCCGATCACGTTGCCCGACTGCCACGGCGGCTGGGCGGAGCGGTTGAACGGCAGCCCCGCGACCGAGCCACCGGTGGGCCCAAGGGTGGAGAAGCCGAGGATGGGGGCGTTGGTGGCCGGGTCCTCGATGAGGTAGGAGCTCCCGCCGACAACGGGCGCGCCGGTGAGGGGCGTCGCTGAGGCCAGCGCGGTCTCGGCGCGGTCGACGACCTGCCGGGCGTAGGCGTCGATCTTGCACAGGCCGTCGGCGCTGGAGCCCTCGGTCATCCCCTGGCAGGGCGTGCCGCGGTTGGGCTGCGTGCGGCCGAAGGTCCCGATCATCGTCATCGCCTCGCCGAAGACGGGCTTGCCGGCAGCAGTCTTGCGCTCACCCATGAGGCGGTTGGCGGCCTGCTCCCAGTCACCGCTGATGAGGGTGTTCTTGGCCCCGAGCACCGTCGAGTGAGCCGAGAAGTTCAGCAGCGTCGCGAACGGCGTGCCGTCCTCGCCACGGGCCTGCAGGACGCGGACGTCGGAGTCCTGGGACTTGTTGGCCTCGTCGTAGGAGAACTGGTTCGTCAGGAGGTCCTTGCCCTCGGCGTAGCCGTAGAACAGGCGACCCGGCTGCCGGTTGAACCACGCGGTGAGGATGGCCGTCTCGGTCTGCTTGCGCATGTGGGCGATGAAGTCGGCCGGCACGCCGCCCCACACCCCCAACGCATCCGCCCCGCTGTGGGTGTGGTTGGACTGAATGACGACGCGGCTCGCGGGCAGGGCTCCGCCGGTGGCCTTGGCAACCGCCTTGCGCATGTCGATGATCCCGTCGGAGTCCGAGCGGCGCTCGGTGAACCAGCCCTGGACCTCCATGTCGGCCACGGCGCTCGTCGTCTTCCCGTCGCCGACGACGAACGCGCGCACGCTTGGACCGTCACCGAGGACGCCGGTGGCCGCGCGCCCGCCGAGCTCCCCGGTCGCGTCGGGAACCGCCGAGCCGCCCCCGAAGCCGAAGCCCCCGAGGTAGACCGGCTGGCCCTTCCACTTCCCGTTGGCCTCCGGGGCGATGCTGCGCGCGCCGATGCCCACCTCGTAGGTGGCCGCGGTCGGGCCCGGAGGGGTGGCGCCGGGCGCCGCGGGAACGAGCTTCCCACCCCGGCACACGAACGCGAACCGGCGGCGCGTGAGCTTGGTGTGGCGCCTCGTCTTGAGCCTTGGGCTGCCGAACCCGCGCGCCTGCACCCGCAGGATGATCAGCGTCGAGGCGCAGCTGGTGAGCTTGCGCCGCGCCCTGTCGGACAGCGCGAGGGTGAACGTACGCGTGCGCGAGCGCGAGCCCGAGGGGACGCGGAAGCGATAGGTCCGGGGGGTGCCGATCGGCACCGTGCGCGAGAAGGCGGCCAGGCGCACGCTCGCGGTGCGGCGCGCCCTGACGCGGACAGCGAAGCGACCCGTCTGCAGGACCGCTACGGGGTCCGGCGTCAGTAGCTTCACCGAGACCGACGGCGGTCGCAGCGGAGCCGGCGCGCGCTTGGCGGCCTGGGCCACCGAGGAACCTGCGAGCGCGGTGGCGGCGACCAGCATCATGCTGGCGGTCAGTCGGAGACGAGCGGAGCTGAGCATGGCTTAGAACGTGTGCTTCCTCTTGGGATGGCGGGCCTTCTTCGCGCATGTGCGGTAGGTGCGCGTCGCGCTGTAGGTCCGGCCCTTGGTCGTGGTCACGCTGATCTTCACGGTGTACGTGCCGCGCGGAAGGCCGCGCAGGTCGATGCGGGAGCGGATGCGCCTGCCGCGCACGGTGTGCAGCCGCCGCCCGTTGAGCGACACCCGCGCGCTGCGCAGGCGAACGCCGCGCCGGGGCGCGCGGATGCGGATCGAGAAGGCCCGGCGCGACCGGCATCGCCGGGCGGGCGGCAGGCCGAGCGAGCTCGCTCCCGACGCGCCGTCGGCGCCGACGATCGGCCCGTCGACGAGCTCCTCGAGCCGCGGGCAGTCGAGGGCCACGGAGGCGCCCGGCGCCACGGCGGCATTGGACATCTGCCCGTTGTAGTTGCCGTACGCGTCCTGCAGGTCGCCGGGGCAGACGTACGCCGACTCCCCCTTGGCCAGTGCGCGCGTGGTCTTCCAGCGGTCGCACAGGGAGACGCCGGGCAGCGGGCTCGGCGGGCAGCCGGGCACGTCGGTCTTCACGAGCTTCGCGGGAACCCGTGCGGGACCGGCCGCGGCTGCACGTGCGGTGTGGGAGGCCTTGGCCCTGGCGAAGGTCACCGTCGCCCTCGTCGCCGTGCCGAAGTCCATCCACGGCCGGAACGAGCACTCCAGGCAGTACCACTCGAACTGCGAGGGATCCTCCGGCGCCGCGGGGTCGCGGAGCACGGTCTTGACGTCCTTGACGTAGCGCACGCCGTGGGCGTTGGCCGTCTTCGCATCGGAGTCCGGGTAGTCGATCGGGCCGATCGCGACCTTGGCGGCCGGCTTGGCGGCCGGGACTTCACGCGGCGAGATCGGCCCGACGGTGAAGCTCACGGTGCCGTCGCGCGCGGCGCGCAGGTCGTTGGCTTGGACGCCGCTCCAGGAACCGACCAGGAACTCCCGCGAGGTCAGCGCGTAGGGCACCTGCGCGTGGTTCTCCTGACGCTTGCCGGCGACCCGGAAGCGGTAGGTACCGGGCGGTGTCGCCCGGGGGCGGTCACCGAGCTCGTAACGGGAGACGAACGTCTCGAAGGTCGCCGTCCACTTCCACACCTGCCCCCCGGCGAGGTAGGCCGGCCCCGAGTCCGACGTGACCTGCGGCAGCTTCAGTGTGACGGGCAGCTCGCCGGACCCGTCCGCGTAGGTCGACCACGTGCCGTCGGCGCCCCTGCGCTCCACGCGCACGGTCGGCATGTCGGTGAAGTTGTCCCCGCCGATCCAGCTCGTGAACGCCGCGCCGAAGCGCTGGAGGTCCTTGGGCTGCTCGGCGATCCCGGCCTTGCCCCCGTTGTCGGGCAGCGACGCCTGGTAGGCGTCGGACGCCCGCTCGCCGGTCGTGCCGAGCGCTTGCGCCTTGGCATCGTTGGTCGCCCGGTCGGCGGCCTGCTTGGCTGCCGCCGCAGCGCCGTACCTGGGGTCGGCCGTCGGCGTGTCGCTCTCCGCGTCGACCTGCTTGCGTGAGTCCGCGTGGCCCGCGAGCGCGCGGGCCATCTGCGTCAGGTGGGTCGCCATGTAGTCGCTGGAGTGCGGGCCCCAGGCGGTGAGCGCCTTGCGGTAGTGGTCGCCGCGCTGGTACTCGCGCAACGTCGCGATGTAGCCGTTGTAGTCGTTGGCCATCGCGATCGGGATGGTCAGCGTGTAGCCGTACTTGTCGGCGAAGTCGGGGGTCTGGCTGTTGCCCGGCGAGCGCACGTCGGTGTCGTCGTGGGTGTAGCCGCCGCGGATCTTCGACGGGTCGTCGGGCTCGGACTCGGCCTGCAGCCCGCAGCCGACCTCGAGGCACCCCGGGTCGTTCCAGCCGTCGGCCGGGCTGAGGATCTGCGCCTCCATGACCTTGTAGTCGTGGTCGGAGATCTTCGCGATGCGCCCGTTCTGGACCGCCCCCTGGCACGTGCGCTGGCCCACCGCGTTGACCGTGCACGCCGTCTTGGGATCGGGGCAGTTCCACGTCCCCGTGCCGCTGCCGTTGGTCGCGTAGGTGCCGTCACGGTTCTCGAAGCATCCGCGCGACCCGTCGTTGCCGGGGCGGCCCGGATCGGCCCAGTCGTAACCGAGCCACTCGTTGCCCGCGACCTTGTCGGTGCGGGTGCGGATGTTCTGCGCCTGGTCGGCCCACTGCTCGCAGGAGCACATCGTCAGCACGACGGGGCCGAAGCGCACGACCTGCAGGTGGATCCCCAGCGACTCCTGCAGGCCGGCGTAGGAGGGGGCGCCGTAGTTCGCGGGCACCGGGAAGCCGCGGGAGGCGAGCTTCTCCGCGTTGAGGCCGGGATCGAAGGGGAGGCTCAAGGGCGGGGGCGGCGGCGCGCCGACCTCGCCGAAGGCCGCGCTGGGACCCGCGCAGTCGGGGACCCCGACGACCGGGAGCTGCGGGTTGCCGCCCGCGGCGGTGTCGGTTCGGCAGTTGGAGACGGTCGGCAGGGGATGGGAGACAGGTCCGAAGAACCAGCGGTCCATCTCGTCGATCACGTGGTCGCCCGCCATCGGCACGAAGTGCGGCGCGTTGGCCGGGTCGGGGTCGCGCGTGCCGGTGCCGATCCGCCGCCAGGTGCGCGCGGCGGCGTCGGCCAGCAGGCGCCCGGAGTGCTCGGTCTGGGCGAACTGCTTGTGCTCGAACCACAGGCGCTGGTGGACGTCGTGGGTCGCGTTCTCCTCGGTCTCGGAGTTGCCGACGGCGCTCTGCATGTAGACGGTCACCCCGCCCGTCTCCCGGTCGAGCATGCGCTGGAACGGGCCGACCCAGTCCGCCGAGACCAGGTCGTTGCCGTCGAGCGACTCGCCGTGCAGGCTGTAGGTCACGAGGTTGCCGATCGGCGCGCCGCCCAGCGTGTCGAAGCGCACGACCGACACCTTGTGGTCGCCGTAGGAGCTCGGGTAGCCCGCCGGGGTGCCGTTGTTGGCCGTCTGCGAGCCGGGGACGTTGCGCTGCAGGTCGTCCAACGTCGTGACCGAGGCCCCCATCCGGGCGGGCTTCATGTCGCGGTAGGCCTTCTCCACCGCGTCGGCGATCTTCTGCGCGTAGTAGTTGTAGAAGCGCACGTCGAAGACGTCCTGGAAGGCCCACGTGCCCGCCGCCGTGGACGAGTAGTACGGCGACGAGTGGTCGTGCGTGATGGCCATCGTGAGGTTCGACTGGCCGATGGCGTGGTTGGTCCTCGCGTCGAGGATCTGCGCCGCGCGGCGCCACAGCAGGTCTTGCGGGATGTACAGGTCGGTCTTGGCCATCGCGACGGTCTTGCCGTCGGCGCCCTGCACGACCAGTGCGCGGACCTCCAGCGCCGACTGGATCCCGTAGGAGGGCTGGTTCTTGAACGTCTGGGCGCTGGGGTCGAACTCGGCGTTGTACTCGGGGTCGTCGGTCTTCGTGGTTGCGTACTGGCCGGCGGAAGCACCCACGTGCCACGACGCGTCGACCGACGCCGCGCCCGCCTTGATCTGCCCCGCGCTGGCCGGGGCCGCGATGAGCAGCAGCACGGTGAACGTGGCCGGGACCAGTCGGCGCAGCACGTGACGCATCGTGTGTCTCTCCCCTGGGTCGAGCAGGACTGCTCGAGGTGCCGACCTCCGCAGAACGGCACCGTGTTTCTGGACGATAGCACCCGAGCCACAGGGGGTGTCACCCTCCCCGCCGGGCGGCTCAGTCCGCCCCCCACGGTCAGCGCTTCGGCTCAGCCGCCCGGGTCGGCGTTCGGCCCCGCGGGCGGCGGGGTCGACCCCTGCCCGTGGACCGACTTCCACAGCAGCGCGTCGAGCTCGTGCTGGGGGATCTCGTCGAGGCCGTCGGGCAGCCGCGCGGACGCGCGGGCGCCCGCGCCCGTCGTCGGGTTTGTCTCGAGCAGGTTGACCTTGCTCGGGACGTAGCTGTAGGGCGCGTCGTTGGCCGGCGTCGGCTGGAAGGCGTCGTACATCGGGACGCCGAGCGCGTCCTTGAAGCCGAGCGGGTTCATCCCCATGATCAGCTCCATCGAGTGGATGACGCTCGGGAAGTCGTAGCGCGTGCGCACCACGGCGCCCTGCTTGGCGTACGGGGAGATCACCAGCGCCGGGATGCGGTGGGCGTCCACGTGGTCGGCACCGTCCTGCGAGTCGTCCTCGATGACGAAGATCGCCGAGGACTTCCAGATCGGCGAGTGCGAGATGAGGTCAACCATGCGGCCGAGGCCCTCGTCGTTGTCGGCGACCATGGCGCGTGGGGTGTACGCGCCGCCGGTCAGCACCCGCGTGTGGTCGTTGGAGAGCACGAGGTAGTTGAACGTCGGCACCGTTCCGGCTGCTGCCTGCGCGTTGAACTTCGCCTGAAAGCAGGTGAAACGCGACTCCGCGTCGGGGGGCGCGCCGAGCGGCGGCACGGTGTCGAAGACCGGCCGGCCGGTGATCGCGTCCTTGCCGATCGAGCCGTCGTTGGGGTAGCAGCTGCCGGCGCCGGTCCCGGGCCCGATGTCGGACTGCGCGAACTTGGCCGTGACGGCCTCCGTCTCGGCCGGCGTGCGGTCCTTGTCCGGCAGCGGGATGTTCCCGGCGATCGCCTCGCCGTAGTCGAAGTAGGAGATCCCCTGGCGGGTGGCCTGGTCGAAGAGGAACCCGTTGGCGGGGAAGTCGACCGCGTAGACGGGGAAGTCGTAGGGGCGCCCGCGGCCGGCGTAGTTCTGGAACCAGTTCTTGTTGACGTAGTCGGGCACCGAGCCAGCGCTCGTCCAGAAGTGGCCGTCGATCGACGCCTCGGAGTTGGCGAAGAAGTGGTCGACGAGCGGGAAGCGCTTGGTCAGCGCGTGCGCGTTCGGGGTCACCTGATCCCCGAAGAGCGTCAGCTTCGGGTCGCCGTCGCCGCGCGGGTCGTCGCCGAGGACCTGGTCGTAGGTCCGGTTCTCGCGCACGATGTAGAAGACGTGCTTGATCGGCCCGCCGGGGCGCAGGGGCGTGTCGGCGGGCGGCGACGTGCTGTTGGCGGGCTTGACGACGTCGTCGGTGGCGACGGTCATCGCGGCGATCTGCGCGTCGGAAGGCATCGCGGCGATCCCCGCCGAGCCCGAGACGAGCAGCGGCAAGTACTGGGTGGAGTTGATCCGATCGTCGTTGTCGGTCGGCTGATCGGGCTGCGGGCCACCGGGGTTCGGGCCGACGCCGACGCCCTTGGCCGCGACGTAGAGCAGCTTCCCCTCGCGGGTCACCGTCGTGGCCATCGGCTGCGAGGCCGTGGGGATCGCCCCGATGCGCGTGAAGGCCGGCACCGCCGGCGCAGGAGCGAGGTTCCCGGCGCACGCCTTGACCGCGGGCAGGCCGCGCCGGGCGGCGGCGACCGCGCGGTTGTAGCGCCGCACGACGCTCGCGCGGCGGCGCCGCGCCGCGCCGGAGTTGCCCCTGGCCTTGCGCAAGCCGGAAGCACGGCGGCCCGCGGCGCGCAGGACAGCCCTGTAGTACCGGCGCTCGCGTACGCGGCTCGGGCCGGTGCAGCCCGTGCGCGCCAGCCCACGCAGAAGCTTGCGTTGCAGCACCCGCAGGGTGCGGTTGTAGCGACCGATGAGCGCACGCCGGCGCCCCTTCGCGCGGGTGCGCGACAGGGTGCGCCGCAGCGCGGCACGAGCGGCGAGCTGACGCGCCCGGTACCGGGTGATCGTCGCGGGGGAGCGCACGCGGACCACGCGGGAGGAACCGGGGGTGATGAGCCCGCTGGCGGCGGGTGCGGGCAACGCGAACACCGCCAGCGCGTCGGCCCCGGACTGCGCCACCAGCAGCCGCCGCCCGTCCGGGGTGACGGTGACGTCGACCGGGGAGGTACCGAGCCCCTCCGCGCGCTCGACCGACAGCGTCCGCGCCACCGCGAGCTTGGCGGTGTCGATGACGGCGACCTGGTCGGAGTTGGCCAGCGGCGTGAAGGCGAGCGCCCCGTCGACGCTCAAGGTGATCGCCTCCGGGTGCGACAGGTGCGGCCCGACGGTGATGTCCTTGACCTTCTTGGCCCCGACGAGGTCGATGACCGACACCGTTCCGGCCGCCTCGTTGGACACCAGGCCGGTCTTGCCGTCGGGCAGGATCGCCGCGCCGTAGGGGTAGGTGCCCGTGTCGACGTAGCGCACGGCACGGCTTTTGGTGTCGACGATCGCCGCGGCGTCGGCGAGGTTCAGCGGGACCAGCAGCCTCGTGCCGTCGGGCGAGACCGCCAGGCGGTCGGGCCACGACAGCTTCTTGGTTCCCGGCGGGAAGGCCTGTGCCGCCGGCGCACTTCCCGGCGGGGGCACGGCGATCACCGGATCGGCGTCGGCGTGCCCGGACCCCGCGTCGTAACGGAAGACGTGGATCACGTCACCGTCCAGGCCGGGGGTCCCGGCGGGCGAGGACTGGTCCTTGTGCGACGAGTCCGCGACGCCAGAGACGTAGACCCGAGAGGACGAGGGGTCCATCGCGATGCCACCGGAGGCCCCGGGGAGCGGCAGCGTCTGGACGACCTTCCTGGTGGCGACGTCAACGATGCGCACGTCGTTGCGGCCACGCCCGGTGGAGACCGTCCAGTAGAACCGGCCGTCGGGCGTCGCGGCCCCACCCGTCGGGAAGTTCCCGAGCCCGACCTGCTCGCCGAACGGCGACAGCCGGCGGCCGTCGACGGTGGTCTTCACGCCCGGGCCGACGGCATCGGGGCTGAGGTCGACCCCCGCCGCGTCCGCGGCGCCCACGAGCACGAAGGCGGTGACGGCGAGCACGGCGAGGCGGCGGATCGTCATGCGCGGAGCGTAGTACCACCCCGGAGCGCCCGCGCCGCCTGTGTGACCGACCTGTGAAGCGCCGCATCGATCACGCGCGCCGGGTGGATACTGCCGGCATGAAGCGCCTCCTCGCCCTGGCCATCCTGATCGCCGCCGCGTCTCCCGCCGCGAGCGCTTCTGCGGCACCCCCGCCGATCAAGCACGTCTGGGTCATCTTGCTGGAGAACACCTCCTACGGCGAGTCCTTCGGGCCGCAGAGCAAGGCGCCGTACTTCTCGCGCGACCTGCCCGGGCAGGGCAACCTGCTCAGCCAGTACCACGCGACCACGCATCTGTCGCTCGGCAACTACATCGCGATGCTGAGCGGGCAGCCCTCGAACGCCGAGACCCAGTCCGACTGCCTGCGCTTCTCAGCGTTCACGGGGGCGGGAACCTCACCCGACGGAGCCGCCATCGGTCAGGGCTGCGTGTACCCGCCGGAGGTCAAGACCCTCGCGGACCAGCTCGACGCCAAGGGGCTCACGTGGAAGGGCTACATGCAGGACATGGCCAACGGGCCGGGGCCCGACACCTGCCGCCATCCGGCGATCGGCGCGCAGGACACCACGCAGTCAGCCAAGGTCGGTGACCAGTACGCGACGCGCCACAACCCGTTCATGTACTTCCGTTCGATCATCGACAACCAGGCGCGGTGCGACGCGAACGTGGTGGACTTCTCCCGCCTCGGCGAGGATCTCGGGTCGATCGCCACCACGCCGAACTTCAACTTCATCACGCCCAACCTGTGCGACGACGGCCACGACGAGCCGACCTGCGTCGACGGCCGACCGGGCGGCCTCGTCGCGGCGGACCGCTTCCTGCAGCGGGTGGTGCCCCAGATCACGGCGTCGCCGGCGTTCAAGGCCGACGGCCTGCTGCTGGTCACCTTCGACGAGGCCGAGGCCAGCGGCGGGGGCGCCGACTCCAGCGCGTGCTGCAACCAGCCGAGCGGTCCGAACAGCCCCGACCCCGGCGGCCCGAATCCCGGCCCCGGAGGGGGCCGCATCGGCGCGCTGGCGCTGTCGCCGTTCGTCAAGCCCGGCACGACGAGCACGGTGCCCTACAACCACTACTCGTTCCTGCGCTCGATGGAGGAGCTGTTCGGCATCGGCGAGCACCTCGGGTTCGCCAACCAGATGGGCCTGGCCACCTTCGGGGACGACGTCTACACCCAGCGCGACGGCTCCACGAAGCTCCCGCCGCCGGGGATGACCCCCAAGCCGCCGAGCGTCGCGCCCAGCCCGGCCTGCCGCACGACGCGCGTGCGCGGGACGAAGATCAAGCGCGGATCGCTGATCCGCGCGATCACGGTCTCCGATCCGATCCGGGGCAAGCGCGTCGTGCAGGTCCGCGTCGCCCACGGCGCGCGGCTGACGGTGACGGTCAAGGTCAGGGGCATGAGGGCCCGGACGCTCACGAGGAACAAGCGCGTGCGCGCCTGCCGCGCCTACCGCTTCGCGCTGCCCGCCGGCGTCAAGCGGACCGGCACCCTCCGCGTGACGGCCCGCCTGCCCAGCGGGACCGAGCACCGCAGGACCCGCTACCGCTGAGCGGGCGCCGACCCCTCAACCTCGGCGGCCGTTCCGTGTTCTACCGGTGCACCCCATCGTTCGGAGAACACCGCATGCGCCCCAAGCATCTCGTCCCCGGCCTAGCCGTCGCGCTCGCTTTCGCGCCGGCTGCCATCGCCGCCAAGCCGCCCAAGCCGCCGGCCCAGGGCGCCGCAACACTGACGCTGGACGCCAAGCCGGCTCCCATCGTCTTCTCGAGCCCCACCACCCTGAGCGGCAAGCTCAGCAGTGGCGCCGCCGGCACCACGCTGCGCCTCGAGCAGGACACCACGCGGCCCTACGGCGACAGCTACAAGCCGGCGAACCTGACCACCACGACCATGGGCGGCGGGGGCTACTCGTTCTCGGTGAAGCCGCCCGTCAACACGCAGTACCGCGTGTCCACCCAGGGTGGAGGCTCGTCGGTCACGAGCCCCGCGAAGCTCGTCCTCGTGCGCATGCTCGTCGGGCTCCGGCTCTCCGACAGCACGCCCAACCGCGGCAGCCGGGTCCGGTTCTCGGGCTCCGTCTTCCCCGCCCATGACGGTCGCCTGGCGGTCATCCAGAAGCGCTCGTCGACCGGGCGGTTCGTCACCGTCGACCGCACGACGCTGCGCGACGCGGGCACCGCCCGTTCGACCTACAGCCGCCGCGTGAGGGTTCGCAGCGGCGTCTACCGCGTCAAGGTCGTCGGGGACGCCGACCACATCAACGGCTTCAGCCGGTCGCGGACCATCACCGTCGGCTAGTTCCTCGCGACCCTCGGGCGCGATCGGCCGCTACGGCCGGTTGCGCCCGAAGAGGTCGTGAGCCTCGACCCACTCCTCGGCGACGATCGCCGAGCCGAGCGAGATCTCGCCGCAGAGAACGGTCGCCGCGACGATCTCGGTGAACTTGCGGACCCGGTCCCTGCCGTAGCAGCCGAGCATCTCGAGGCACTCGCGCTGGGTCGCCAGGCCCGTACCGCCCCCGTAGGTCGCCACGATCAGCGACGGGATGGTCACCGAGTAGTAGTAGTCGCCGTTCGGGCGCAGCTCCGTGTAGACGAAGGCGGCGCTCGACTCCGCGACGTTGGCCGCGTCCTGCCCGGTCGCGATGAACATCGCGGTGATGCCGTTGGCGGAGTGCGCACCGTTGTTGTTGACGCCCGACATGAACCCACCGAGGTTCGACACCTGCCGGGCCCGGAACATGAGCTCGGAGTCCGAGCGCATGATGCGGTTCAGCAGCTCGTTCGGGATCGTCGCCTCGGCGACGACGCGCTTGCCGCGCGTGTGCAGCATGTTGACCTGCGAGCTCTTCTTGTCGGTCGCGAAGTTCGACTCGAGGAAGTGGTGCTCGATGCCGTCGTAGTTGGCGGTGATCCACTTGCACGCCGCGTAGGTCGCCTTGCCCGTCAGGTTCTGCCCCGCCGCGTCGCCCGTTGTGTAGTTGAAGCGGGTGAACAGGATGCGGCTGGCGCTGTACTGCTCGATGTCCTGCAGGACGCCGGATCTCGTCGTCGCCTCGGCGGCCTCCTTGATCTGGTCGAAGTGCTCGGTCAGCCACACGCCGAAGGCGCGCGCCTCGCGGGCGCTCTGGAAGATGAACGAGGGCGCGCGCTGCATGTGGTCGTCGAGGATCGTCGTCTTGACGCCCCCCACCTCGTGGAGCAGGCGCATGCCACGGTTGTAGCTGGCCACCAGCGTGCCCTCGGCGGTGGCCAGCGGGACGTAGAACTCCCCCTGCGCGTGCTCGCCGTCGACCAGCAGCGGGCCGGCCAGGCCGATCGGCACCTGGGCGACGCCGACGAAGTGCTCGACGTTGCCGGTCAGGGTCGCCGGGTCCAGTGAGTAGCGCTGCACGTGCTCGAGCGAGGCGCCGGTGCGCTCGCGGACGAACTGCGCGCGGGCCCGGGCCGCCTCCGGCGTGTAGTCGTCGTCCTTGTCGCGGGGAACGGGCACGCGCCCGTCGGAGGAGGTGGTGGCGGGCATCGGCGGGATTGTGCCGGACTGCGCGCAGAGGTCGCTCGTTGCGGCTCATGGGCGGCGGTCGCCGCCTCCTGCCCGGCTAGGTTCAGGTGGTGCATCGCGTGCTCACGCTCCTCGCCTCGGTCTTCGCCGATCCGGGCGCTCCGGCGGCGCCGGGAACGCTCGACGAGGCGCGCGCGCTGTGGCCCGCGCTGCAGCCGGATGAGCGCGCTGCCCTGACGCCCCTGGCCAAGCTCGCCGCCCAGCGCGTGCGGGCCGCGACCGCGCTCTTCGACCCGGACGCGGGCCTCGTTGCCGCTGGCGCCGCGGAGGGTGCGGGTGACGGCGACGACGACGGCTACCTCGCGCACCTGGCGGCCATGGAGGCCAGCGTGGACCCGGCGGACGGGCAGGGCGGCGGGTCCACGTCGGGGCCACCCGCCTCGGCACCGCCCTGGGAGCGGGCGCCGGTTCACCACGGTCCCCCGCCCTCGCGCGCCCCGCTGACCGGCGTGACGCCCGAGAGCCTGCTCGGGCTGCTCGGCCTGGCCGCCTTCCGCCCCGGGCAGCGCGAGGCAGTGCAAGCTGCCCTGGACGCGCGCGACTCGCTGGTCGTGATGCCCACCGGCGGCGGCAAGAGCCTCTGCTACCAGCTCCCGGCGCTGGCGGGGAGCGACCTGACGGTCGTCGTCTCGCCGCTCATCGCGCTGATGCGCGACCAGTGCGCCCGGCTCACCGACCTCGGGCACCCCGCGGTCATGCTCGCGTCGGGTGGCGATGGCGAGGCCAACCGCCGGGCGCTGGACGCGATCCGCGACGGGTCGGCGACGGTCTGCTTCGCGGCGCCCGAGCGTTTCGCCTCCGGAGCGTTCCGGTCGGCGCTGGCGCGCCGCGCGATCGCGTTGTTCGTCGTGGACGAGGCGCACTGCGTGAGCGAATGGGGCCACGACTTCCGCCCCGACTACCTGCGCCTCGCGTCGGTGATCGACGAGCTCGGGAGCCCGCCCGTGATGGCGTGCACGGCGACCGCGACGCCGAAGGTGGCCGAGGAGATCGTCGCCCGGCTGGCGCTGCGCGAACCCGAGGGCGTGCGCTCAGGCTTCGACCGGCCGAACCTGTCCTTCGACGTGCTCCCCTTCGACGGAGAGGGATCGGTCGCGCGCAAGCGAGCCACGCTCGTGGCGGGGCTCGGGATGGAGGAGAACCGGCCCGCCGTCGTCTACTGCGGGACGCGCAAGAGCACCGAGGAGATCGCCGACCTCCTCAGCGCCGAGGGCCTGCGCGTCGCCGCCTACCACGCCGGCATGCCCGCCGACACGCGCTCGGGGCGACAGGACGCGTTCATGCGCGGGCAGGCCGACGTCGTCGTCGCCACCAACGCGTTCGGGATGGGCGTCGACAAGGCCGACGTCCGCTCCGTCTGGCACTGGGCGCTGCCGTCGAGCCTGGAGGCCTACTACCAGGAAGCGGGGCGGGCCGGGCGCGACGGTCTTCCCGCGCGCGCCGTGCTGCTGGCGTCGCGGTCCGACCTCGGGCGCCTCGTCCGCTTCATTCGCGAAGCCGAGGTCACCGTCGAGCAGGTCGGCGCGCTCGTCGGGCGCCTGCGCGCCCGGGCGCAGGCCGGAGGTTCGGTCGAGCTGGACGCGGGTGACGACCGCGACCGGATCGCGCTCGCCGTGGCCGAGCGGGCCGGGGCGTTGACCCTTGCCCCGGGCGGCGGGGCGCGGGTGCGAGCGCAGCTCGGCTCCGAGGGCCTGGACCATGCCCGCGCGGCCGCGCTGTGCCGGGCGGCGACCAATCGGCGCTGGGAGTCCTACCGCTCCATCGAGCGCTACGCGACCGGTGATGGGACCTGCCGCCGCCGCCAGCTCCTGGACCACTTCGGCGACCCCACACCCGCCGCCCCCGAAGGTCGGTGCTGTGACGTGCACGACCCTGTCGACTGGCTACCGGAGATCGCCGTCCGGGCTTCGTCGCGCTCGCGCTCGAGCTCGGGCGGGTCGAGCGGGCCGGCCGACGACGGGCCGCCGGTCCCCGAGGAGGAGCTCGCGCCCCTCAAGGCCTGGCGGCGCGATCGCGCCGAAGGCAAGCCTGCCTACACCGTGGCGACCGACGCGACGCTGCGCGAGGTCGTGCGCCGCCGACCCCAGAGCTCCGGCGACCTGCTGGCGATCAAGGGCATCGGGCCCTCCTTCGTCGCCAAGCACGCGGTCTCGCTGCTGGAGCTCCTGCGCGTCACCGCATGAAGCCGAGGTCGAGCGGCTCCTGCCGGCACTGCGGAGTTCGCAGGGCTCGGGCGATGCGGTTGCCCGCCTCGATGCGCTTGTTGAGCGCAGGCTGAAGGCCGCGCAGGACCTTCTCCGGCGCCACCCCCCGGTCGGCGGAACGAGCCGCCGCGGCCACGAGCGCGATCCCCTCCCGGCCAAGTCGCCGTCCGCGCTGGTGCTGGACCGCCAGCGACGGCGGGGGCTCGATCGCCTCCAGGCGGCCCTGCGACCGCTGCGCGGCCTTCAGCGTGGCTCTCAGGTAGGCGGCGAGGTCCGCCGACCCGGAGCCGACCGGGTCCGGCACGAGCTCGCGATCCAGCCGGGCGTCGATGCACTGCGTGTTGACCGCGTCGCGGTAGGACTGCTCGGGACCCAATCGCTGCTTCGCCGGCGCTGCGGCGGACCCCCCGCATCCGCCCACAGCGACCGCCGCGCCCAGTGCCAAGATCGCGCCACGCCACACGAGGTCCACGATGGCAGGCCGCAGACGAGAACGCCGCCGCAGCACCACGGGCAAACCGCCGTTGACACAGGAGTAACCTCCCGCTCGTTCGCGGGGGCGAAGGTGCGCACGACGCCGGCGCGAATCTTCACGCATGAGCACGGGTCCCTCCGAACTCCTCCAGCACCCGGCCGGCGCCGATCTCGCCGACCCACCGGTCGACGCGACCTCCATTGCGGCGCGCTCGCCACTGCAGCTGTTCTGGCGGCGCCTGCGCAACGACCGCGTGGCGCTGGCCGCCCTGATCTTCGTCGCGCTCATCGTGCTGATCGCGATCCTTGCCCCGCTGATCGTCAAGCTCGCAGGCACGGACGGGCCCAGGGTGACCAACGCGGACGCCACCGATGACTTCGGCCAGCCCCTCGGACCCACCGGCGCGCATCCCTTCGGGGTGGACAAGCTCGGCCGCGACGTCTTCTCGCGGGTCGTCTACGGGAGCCGCATCTCGCTCGAGGTCGCGTTTATCGCGACGGCGTTCACCGTCATCATCGGGGTCACGCTCGGGCTGGTGGCGGGCTACTACCGCGGCTGGACCGACACGCTGCTGACCCGTGTGATGGACGTGATGCTCGCCTTCCCGGTCCTCATCCTCGCGATCGGGATCGGCGTCGCGTGCTCGGGCAAGGACGGTTGCGCGGGCGGCCTGCTGCAGCCCGGTCTGCCCGTCGTCATCTTCGTGATCACCCTCGCGAGCTGGCCGTACATGGCCCGCATCGTGCGCGGCCAGGTGCTGTCGCTGCGCGAGAAGGACTTCGTCGAGGCCTCGCGCTCGCTCGGCGCGTCGAACCGGCGGATCCTCTTCCGCGAGATCCTGCCGAACCTCGTGGCGCCGATCATCGTCTACGGGACGATCCTGATCCCGCAGAACATCCTCTTCGAAGCGGCGCTCTCCTTCCTCGGGATCGGGGTCGACCCGGGGACGCCGAGCTGGGGCGCGATGATCGCCGACGCGACCTCGATCTTCCGTGAGGCGTGGTGGTTCATGACCTTCCCGGGTCTGGCCCTGCTGCTCACCGTCCTGGCCTTCAACCTCGTGGGCGACGGGCTCCAGGACGCCCTGAACCCCCGCACCGCGAAATGACCCGCACCCGCCTCATCACGAAAGGATCACCCATGATCAGGACTTCCCTGCGCCTGCTCCTCGCGAGCCTCGGCGCCGTGCTGACCCTGTCGCTGGCCGCCTGCGGCGGCAGTGACAGCAAGAGCGGCGGGGGCGCCAGCGGCGGCGCCAAGCCCGACGTGAGCGCCGGCAAGGTGCCCAGCGACGCCAAGCGGGGCGGCACGCTGAAGCAGCTCGGCGGCTCCGACGTCGACTACCTCGACCCCGGGCACTCGTACTTCCAGGGCGGCTACCAGGTCATCTACGCGATGGGCCGGCCGCTGTACGGGTTCAAAGCGGGCGACCCGAAGCAGATCGGCGACCTCGCCGAGGGCGAGCCCGAGGTGTCCCAGGACGCGAAGACCATCACCGTCAAGCTGAAGAAGGGCGTGAAGTTCGGCCCGCCGGTCAACCGCGAGGTCGTCGCCAAGGACGTCAAGTACGCCTTCGAGCGCTTCTTCTCCGAGAACGTCGGTGGCCAGTACGGCACGTACTTCTCGGCGATCGAGGGCGTTCCGAAGAAGCCCACCAAGGGCCCCAAGCCGATCTCGGGCATCACCACGCCCGACGACCAGACGCTCGTGTTCAAGCTGACCGAGGCCGCCGGCGTATCGGTTGCCGCGGCGATGGTCATGCCCATCTCGATCCCGGTGCCCGAGGAGTACGCCCGCAAGTTCGACGCGAAGAACCCGTCGACCTACAACACCCACGTCGTCTCGACCGGCCCGTACATGATCCCGAACGACGCCGAGGGCAAGCTGACCGGCTACAAGGCCGGCAAGTCGATCAAGCTCGTCCGCAACCCGAACTGGGACGCCAAGACGGACTTCAAGCCCGCCTACCTCGACGAGATCGACATGTCGACCAACGAATCCAACGCGTCGGTCGCGGCCCAGCGGGTTCTGAAGGGCAGCTCGATGGTGCTAGACACCAACCCCCCGGCGGCCGAGCTGAAGCTCGCCTTCCAGAAGTACAAGGACCAGCTCGTCCAGGTGGCCTCAGGCGGCTGGCGCTGGTTCCCGCTCAACACGAAGATCAAGCCGTTGGACGACATCAACGTGCGCAAGGCGATCATCGCCGGGTTCGACCGCGATGCGGCCCGCAAGGCGCGCGGCGGCAAGCTCACCGGCGGTATCCCGACGCACTTCCTGCCGCCCGAGTTCCCGGGCTTCGAGCAGGCCGGCGGTGACCAGGGACCAGGGCTGGACTTCATGAGCAAGCCGCGCGGCGACATGGCGCTGGCCGCCAAGTACTTCAAGGCGGCCGGGTATCCGTCGGGGAAGTACACCGGCAAGGACGAGATCTTCCTCGTCACGGCCAACGTCGATCCGGGCAAGGCCCAGGCCGAGGTCGCCAAGGCCCAGCTCGAGAAGCTCGGCTTCAAGGTCAAGTTCCGGGCGGTGCCGCAGGACGCGACCTACACGGAGTTCTGCCAGGTGCCCGCCAAGGAGGTCGGGGTGTGCGGCGCGGCCGGATGGTTCCAGGACTTCCGCGACCCGCAGTCGATGCTCGACCCGACGTTCAAGGGCGCGAACATCACGAAGATGGGCAACAACAACCTCGCCCAGCTCGACGTGCCGGAGATCGACGCCGCGATGGACAAGGCGGCTGTTCTCCAGGGCGACGAGCGTCTGAAGGCCTGGGGTGAGATCGACAAGATGATCACTGCGCAGGCGCCGGCGATCCCGTTCCTGTGGGACAACCAGTCGAACATCGGTTCGAAGAACGTGAACCTGGTCCCGGGCACCTACAACGTGCTCACGGACTTCACGTACACGTCGCTGAAGTAGCGAAGAGGGTTCCGTTGGTCCCTCGCAGCGTCCGCGCTGCGAGGGACGGCACCCCTGCTGCACCACCCCGATCCCATGGGCACCTACATCATCCGCCGCCTGCTCTGGACGGTCGCGCTGCTGTTCTTCATCACGGCGCTGACCTTCCTGATCTTCTTCGTCCTGCCCAGCGCGGATCCGGCCACGCTGCGCGCCGGGCGGCAGTCCTCGCCCGAGACGATCGCGGCGATCCGCGAGCAGCTCGGTCTCGACAAGCCCCTGTACGAGCAGTACTTCCTCTACATGAGGGCGCTGGTCCTGCACTTCGACTTCGGCCGCAGCTACGTCAACGACGCCGACGTGCGCGGCCTGATCTTCGACCGCCTGCCCAACACCATCTTCCTCGTCGCCGGAGCTGCCGTCCTGTGGTTCGTCAGCGGCGTCGGGATCGGCACGATCTCGGCAGTGCGCCGCGGGACGCTGCAGGATCGCTTCTCGATGGGCACCGCTCTGGTGGCCATCTCCGCACCGGTCTACTGGCTCGGCCTGGTCGCCATCTACCTCTTCGCCTCAGACCTCGGCAAGTTCCCGATCCTCCCGGGCAGCGGCGCCTACGCCGGGGCCGCGAGCCTCCCCGAGAAGGCCCACGCGCTGATCCTGCCGTGGATCGTCCTGGCCGCCGCCTTCGCCGCGATCTACGCGCGGCTGCTGCGCTCGAACCTCCTCGAGGTCATGTCCGAGGACTACATCCGCACGGCGCGCGCCAAGGGCCTGCGCGAGCGTCGGGTGATCTTCCGCCACGGGCTGCGGTCGGCGATCACGCCCGTCATCACCATCCTCGGCCTCGACATCGGCATCCTGATGGGCGGCGCGATCCTGACCGAGTCGGTCTTCGGCATCCCCGGGATCGGCCGGCTGTCCTTCGACGCGATCGAACGCGGGGACCTCGTGACCATCCAGGGCACGACCTTGTTCCTCGCCCTCGGCGTGACGCTGATGAACCTGACGGTCGACATCTTCTACAGCGTCCTGGACCCCCGGGTGCGGTACTGATGTCGGCGCTGCTGGAGGTCCGCGACCTCAAGGTCCACTTCGCCACCGACGACGGCGTGGTCAAGGCCGTCGACGGCGTCTCCTACTCCGTCGACCGCGGCCGCGTCCTGGGCATCGTGGGGGAGTCCGGCTCGGGGAAGTCGGTGTCCTCGATGACGGTCATGGGGCTCACGCGGTCCAGCCAGGCCGAGATCTCCGGGGAGATCCTGCTCGACGGCAAGGACCTGCTGCGCGCCTCCAACGACGACCTGCGCCGCGTGCGGGGCAACGACATCGCGATGATCTTCCAGGACCCGCTGTCCTCGCTGCACCCGTTCTACCGCGTGGGCCACCAGCTCGTCGAGGCGGTGCAGGCCCACCAGGACGTCAGCAAGGCCAAGGCCCGCGCTCGGGCGCTGGAGCTGCTCGGCCTCGTCGGGCTACCGGACCCCCGGGAGCGCATCGACAGCTACCCACACGAGTTCTCCGGCGGCATGCGTCAGCGGGTGATGATCGCCATGGCGCTCGTCAACGACCCGAGGGTCCTGATCGCCGACGAGCCGACCACCGCGCTGGACGTCACCGTGCAGGCGCAGATCCTGGACCTCATCCAGCGCCTGCAGGGAGAGCTCGACACGGCGATCGTGATCATCACGCACGACCTGGGCGTCGTGGCCGAGGTGGCCGATGACATCGCCGTCATGTACGCGGGGCGCATCGTCGAGCACGCCGCCACCGAGGACGTCTTCGCCGCCCCCGAGCACCCGTACACCTGGGGCCTGCTCGGGTCGATCCCGCGCCTGGACGTCGACCGTCACGCGGAGCTCGTGCCGATTCCCGGGCGGCCACCATCGCTGATCAACACCCCGCCGGGCTGCTCCTTCCACCCCCGCTGCCCGTACGTGCGCGAGGCCCACAAGCGCGTCGACCCCCAGCTCGAGCCGGTCGCCGGGCGGCCCGGCCACCAGGTCGCGTGCCTGCTGGGCGCCGAGACGCGCCGCTCGCTGTGGAAGGCCCTGCAGCAGGGCCAGGCGCCCGAGGCGGCACGCCTCAGCGCCCGCGTGGACGACGCGGCGGCCCCGGTGGCGCCATGAGCGAGCGCCCGCTGGTCGAGGTCCGCGACCTCGTCAAGCACTTCCCGCTGCGCCGCGGGGTGCTCGTGCAGCGCCAGTACGGGGCGGTGCGGGCCGTCGACGGCGTGTCCTTCGACGTCCGGGCCGGCGAGACGCTCGGGCTGGTCGGTGAGTCGGGATGCGGGAAGTCCACCACCGCGCGCCTGCTGCTGCGGCTGCTTGACCCAACGAGTGGGAGCATCGTCTTCGACGGCCAGGACATCGCCGGGCTGTCGGCCGCCGAGCTCAAGCCGCTGCGTCGCGAGATGCAGATGATCTTCCAGGACCCCTACTCGTCGCTGAACCCGCGCAAGAGCGTCGGAGCGATCATCGGCGAGCCGTTCGTCGTGCACGGGATCGAGCCCGACGAGGGGCGGCGCAAGACCGCCGTGCAGGAGCTCATGGAGCAGGTGGGGCTCAACCCCGAGCACTTCAACCGCTTCCCGCACGAGTTCTCCGGCGGGCAGCGCCAGCGCATCGGCGTCGCCCGCGCGATCGCCCTCAAGCCAAAGCTCGTGGTCGCCGACGAGCCGGTCTCCGCCCTGGACGTGTCGATTCAGGCCCAGATCCTCAACCTGCTGCGCCAGCTCCAGCGAGACCTCGGCCTGACGATCGTCTTCATCGCTCACGACCTCAGCGTCGTGCGGCACATGTGCGACCGGGTGGCGGTCATGTACCTCGGCAAGATCGTGGAGTCGGCCACGGCCGACCAGCTTTACGACCACCCGCGCCACCCGTACACGGGCGCCCTGCTCAGCGCGGTTCCCGTGCCGGACCCGGGACTCGCGCGGCGCAAGGTCCGCCAGGTCCTCACGGGCGACGTGCCGTCGCCGACGAACCCGCCCCCGGCCTGTCGCTTCCACACCCGCTGCCCGAGGTTCGTCGAGGGCCGCTGTGACGTCGAGGAACCGCGCCTCGAGGCCAAGGCCGGCGGGAACATCGCCGCCTGTCACTTCCCGCTGGACGACGCGGAGATCACGCCCAGCGTGCCGACGGCGGGCGCGCGGGCGGGCGCGTCCCCGGCCCACCCCTGATCACATCACGCTGACCTCGCGCCCCCGTGCGCGCTGACGCACTCCGACAAGCATCACGGCCAGCACCATCAGGACCCCCGCCCCCGCGACGGCGTAGGCGAGCCGTGGCGAGCCCAGCGCGGTCAGAGCCCCGCCGAGCACGAACCCCACGCCCGGTGTTGCCGCGGCAATGGACTCCAGGAGACCCACGACGCGGGCCTGCAGATGCGGCGCAACCGCCTCCTGGACGGCGGTCACGACCGCAACCCACTGCACGCCGTTGCCGAGCCCGCCGATCACGCTGACCCCGCAGGCGACGCCGATCGTCGGAGCTACGGCGAGTCCCAGGTAGGCGGCGCCGATCGCCGCCGTCGACAGTGCGATCAGCAGCCCCAGGGGACGGTGCGTCACGCGCGGGTAGACCGCGGACCCGATCACGATTCCCCCGCCCCATGCAGCCAGCAGCAGGCCGTAGCCCAGATCACCCGCAGCCAACGTCCGCTTGGCGTAGACCACCTCGATCGGGATCACGAGGTAGAAGAAGACGAGCGCAGCGGCCTGACCGAGGACGAGCAGCCTGACCCTGGGCTCGCCGAGCACGTACCGGATCCCACTTCGCAGCCGCGCGAGCCAGGGCGCGTCCGCGTCCGCGTCCTCGCCTGCGAACGTGGCGTCCGGCGCGCCCCGCATCACTATGGCGGCGATCAGGAACGAGGCGGCGTCGAGGCCCAGGGCAGACGCAGGGCCGCCCAGCGCGGTGATCAAGCCGCCCAGCGCGGGGCCGCCCGCGCTGGTGACGGCGAAGCTGACGTTGAGCAGCGAGTTGCCTTCACGCAGGAGCCCAGCGGGTTGTAGGACCGCCGCCGCCGCCGCGCGCGACAGCCCGCGTCCGGTGAGCGCCAGCGTTCCGTCGACCATCGCGAGGCCGAGGACCGCCGGGAGCCAGAACGCGCCGGCGATCAGGGCGAGGAGCGCGAAGACCAGCGCTTCGGCGAGATACAGCACCGGAAGCGAGCGCCGGACTGCGGTCTGGTCCAGACGGGCGGTGACCGCCGGGGCGAGGAACGCCGGGACCACCTTGGCCGCCAGGAGCACGGCGGCGACCGCCACCGCAGAGCTCGTCTCGTCGAACACCAGGATCGCCAGGGCGACCGCTCCAAGGTTGTCACCGAGCTCGTTGACCGAGTAGGAGAACGCCAGCCGCCGGAAACCGGGAACCCCAAGCGCCCGGCTGAACGGTGTGCGGCCCGTTGCAGGCTCAACGTCTTGGTTCACTGAGCCGATGAGGCTTTCAGGATGACCGGACGCGTGACACTCGCGGGCCATGGGCTGCTGCTGGCGGCCGCGCTGGCCGCTGCGTGCTTCACCTCCCGGCAGGCCGACTGGCAGCCGGTGAACCTCGTGGTCCTGCTCGCGGTGCTGGCGGTGGTCAGCGATGCGTTTCCCATCTCCGCGCGCGGGATGCGTCTCACGGGTTCGTTCATCGCACTGGTCCTCGCGATGGCGCTCCTGGGTCCGGCCCCGGCGGCCGCGATCGGCGTGCTCGCGATCTGCGTCGACACGGTGCGGTCGCCCCCGGCCAGCCCAGTCTTCACCCTCAGCAACTTCAGCACGTACGCCGTCTTCCCCCTCGTCGGGGGGCTGCTGGTGCGCTGGGCCCAGACCTCAGGAGACCCGGGGGCGATTCAGTTCGGGCTGATCGTCCTCGCCGTGTTCCTGGCCACCAACCTCCTCAACTTCGGGTTGATCGCCGTGACGTACCGGCTTGCCCTTCAGCGATCGTTCGCGGACCAGGTTCGCAACATCCTCATCCCCGTCCTCCCAGCAGAGGCCGCCGCCGCGACGCTCGCGGTGATCATCGCCGTGACCTACGACGTTGTTGGGTTCCCCGCGCTCCTCGCGCTGGCCGTCGTGCTGGTGGTCTTCCAGGTGCTCACCCGCGAGCTTCTGCTGTCCCAGGAGCGCGCTGAGCAGCTCTCCTCGCTGCAGGTGGGCATCCTCGCCGCGCTCGTCCAGACCCTGTCGCTGCGCGACAAGATGACGGCGCGTCACTCGGCAGCGGTGGCGCGCTACGCCCGCGCCATCGCCGAGGCGGATGGCTGCACGCGCGGGGAGCAGGAGCTCGTGCACACCGCGGGGCTGTTGCACGACATCGGGAAGTTCACCTTCCCCGACCGCATCCTCGTGGCCGACGCCAAGCTCAGCGACGAGGACTGGGAGATCGTCAAGCTCCACCCCGCCCAGGGCGCGCGCCTCGTCCAGCGCGTCAACGGCTACGGGCCGGTTGCGGACATCATCCTCGCCCATCACGAGAAGGTCGACGGCAAAGGCTACCCACACGGCCTCTCAGGGGACCAGGTGCCGCTGTTGTCGCGCATGATCGCGATCGCCGACACCTACGACGTGATGACCGCGCGCGACTCCTACCGGCGGCCCGTGTCACGTGACGAGGCGATCGCTGAGTTGCGACGCGTGTCCGGCACCCAGCTCGACCAACGGCTGGTGGAGCTCTTCGTCGCCGTCCTGGCCGAGCGCAGTCTCGCCTTCCAGCACACCACCGACGCGGACTTCGAAGCCGAGCTCGACTTCGACAAGCGCGTGCGCACGCACGCACGGCCGTCGCCGCGCAGCGCCGTCTCCCCCTGCTGAACGAAATCTTTCACCCGCGAAATGCGAGTCAGGACCGCGGTTTGGTGAGGTTTGCACAGCTATCCCCAGTTCTGGGGATTGCGCTTGACCCCCTCATGCTGTGAGATCGCCAGATCGAAGGGCGCGGTAACGCCCTCCGACTGGGTCCAGCAATCTGATCACGGCGTGGGTACGGCCCGTGAGAAAGGATCACCACAATGGGTTTCAAGCACTAGTTCCCCGCACTGCAGCAGTTCCAAACGAGGGCGTCTTCAACCGAAGGCGCCCTCGTTTTCGTTATCGGCACACCCGGCGGCAAGCTTGAGCTCGAGCCACCAAGCGCAACGGGGCGCCCATCGCTGGGCGCCCCGTCGGTGCTGCTGGTCGGTCTCGGCTGTGGGTCAGCCGCGGGGTGGGGCTAGGACTGCTTGGCCTCGTCCTTGACCTTGGACTGCGCGTCCTCGGTGCTCGAGGACCGCGGCGCGGCGCGCTTGACCCTCTCGCACGAGCCCTTCGGGTTCTCGGCCGTCGCGTCGGTGATGACGTCGACGTTGTCGAGCAGCGCGACATCCCTGCCGTTGCCGCAGGTGATGCGGTCGACCTCGCCGTCCCGGGTGTGGAAGCG
>JAABUN010000924.1_pt1 | contig 71067 bp, 58 predicted proteins | sample 5559311 | NCBI WGS metagenome assembly JAABUN01 (sample SAMN10711877, study PRJNA513370) | rock metagenome | isolation source: Antarctica rocks | place: Antarctica: Victoria Land, Siegfried Peak sud | reverse complement strand
CCGCCAAGATACTGAACTTCTCGCTTGAAAGTCCAGTCAGCGCCTTGAGTTGCCGCTCATCTCGTATCTTCTCTAGCATCTCGTCAGCTTAGCAGTTTGGTGGCCTATTGCGGAACAACTCTATTAAAACTAGCACCAAAGGTTATATAAGAGGCTGCCGCTGTGACACCTAGACCCCGACGCGTAACAGATTTTGCTCGAGCCAGTCCGCGACGCCGTTTTCTTCGGGTTCGGCAATGTGTTCGTCCGAGGCGGCGAGCACCTCCGGGTGCGACTGACCGACCGCGACGGCTCGCCCCGCCCACCGCATCATCTCGACGTCGTTGATCCCGTCGCCAAACGCTACCGTGTCCACTTGCCGCACCCCGAGTTCGCGGCTGATCCGCGCCAGCGCCGTGCCTTTATCGGCTCCTTCGCCGGTAATCTCGAAAAACCCGTCGGGCCAGTAGTAGGTCATCAGTTTGGGATGGTCGCGGCTTAGCTCGGTGAGCATCTGCGGGCCTTCGTCGTCAGCTTCAAAGACGACCTTGTCGGCGTCTTCTACAGCGTCTGGCTCAAAAGCCAGGACGTTACGGTTGAGCGTATGCGCCCAACTCCAACGGGGATCATGTGGGTCTCGAGCGAAAATATCGTCGTCTTTCATAAAAGCGTACTCGAGCCCCCGCTCTATCCCGTAGATTTGAATGAGAGTCGAAGCGTCTGCCGCCGAGATCAGTGAACGGCTTAGAACCTCACCATTTGCACCGATCACGACCGCACCGTGGTTGACCGCGTAGGGGCCGGTCACGCCGAGCTGCTCGACGAACGGGAGCGCCGAAGCGTTCGGGCGACCCGTTAAGACCGCGACGAGATGCCCCGCCGCCTTCGCCGCCTCTATCGCCGCTAAAATGCGGGGCGGAATCTCGTTGCCCCGCGTAACTACCGTGTTATCTAGGTCAAAAGCCAGTAACATGGTCTCAGCCTACTCTGCGAACGTCAGGAAATATGTGCCGACAAGCGTTAAACCGAGGTAGCAGCGTCCCGCTACCCGGCAGGGTCTACTCGAGGCTGATCTCCTCAACTTTGCCGAAGTCCGACAGGGGTTGGTCGAACTGTGACGCGTCGCCGACGATCATCAGGAGCATGTCTTCAGGCCGGAAGTCTTTGCGGGCGACCGCCTGCACCTTCGCTGGGGTCATCGCCCGGACATCTTGGATGTAGCGTTCAAAGTAATCGGCGGGCAGACCTAAAATCTCGACGGCGCGCGCGGTGCGCTGCACGATGGCGTCGGGTGAGGTAAAGCGGAAGACCGCGCCGTTTAAGATGTTGCTCTTTTGTACGGCGAGTTCAGCCTTGGAGACGGGTTTGGCGGCCATCTCTTTCATCTGCTGTTTGAGGAGCGTGATCACCTGACCGGTCGCGTCGGTACGGGTAATCGCAAAGGCTAGAAACGTTCCGGGGTAGGTGAAACCCTGACCGATCTGACTGCCGGTCGAGTACGCCAAACCGCGTTTAGTTCGAATTTCGGTAAACAAGCGGCTGCTAAAGCCGCCGCCGCCCAAGACGGCGTTGGCCACGTCGAGCGCGTTGTATTCGGGGGTGTACGCGTACACGCTCGGGTGACCCATGATGACGATACTCTGTCCGACCGCTTTTTGCGCAAAGTAGAGCTGCGGGACCGGGTCGGGGTTGTACGGCGGCAGTTTCGGATACGCGACCGGTGCAGCCTGCCAACCGCCGAGCGCCCCCTCGAGCGCCGCCATCATTTCAGCGCGCTTAAAGTCGCCGCTGACCGCCAGAACCGTCTCGTTCGGTTTGAAGTAGCGTCCGTGGAACTTCACCATATCGGCCCGCGATACGGCGTTTACGGTCTCAGCGGTCGGTACGTAACCCGCCGGGTGTCCTTGGGCGAGGCGCTTATAAAACTCACGCACGGCAATCCCGACCGGATCGTCGTTTTGACGGCGAATGCCCTCGAGCGCCGCACCCTTCGCCAGCTGGATTCGGTCCGGCGCAAATTCAGGTTTTTCGAGCACTCCAGCAAAGATATCCAGCACTTCGGCGACGTTTTCAGAGAGCGCCGAAAAACTCGCAGTCGTGTAGAGGTCGGCGGCCGTTACCTCGACGGAGGCGGCGAGGGTCTCGAGGCGTTCGTCGATCTCGTCTGCCGTGCGCCCTGCCGACCCCCCTGAACGCATCAGGTCGGCGGTCAGGGACGCGAGCGACACTTTGGCTTCGGGGTCGTAGAGGCTTCCGGTTTTGACAAACGCAGCGCCGTTGACGAGCGGCAGGTTGTGATCCTCTAAGAGGTACACCACCAGGCCGTTTGAAAGCACGGCGCGCTGCGGTTTGGGATCGTTAAAGGTGACGGCGTCGAACTTGAGTTTGGCCGGGTCGGGCCAGCTCTTGGGAATACCGGTGTCGGGGTTGACCTTGGTTTGAGCCGCTGTTTGGGTGGTGGGTGTTTGAGCCGTGGGCGTCGTTCCCTGCGCCGATGCAGCGGCAAGTAGGGAAAAGGCCAAGAGCGTAGACGAAAAGCGCCGAACCAAAGCCATTATTGTCCCCCCGATGAGGTTGTCTGACCTGCTTGCGTTTGGGTAGAAGCTCCAGCAGCTTCGGTGACAAGCGTCGCTACCGTACGGTTCTCTTGGATGAAGGTGCGTTTGGCAGCGTCTTTGAGTTCAGCCGCTGTCACGGTGTCGTAGGTATCGAGGTCGTCGAAGAGGTTTTGCCAACCCCCGGCAAAGAGTTCGTTATAGGCCAGATTCGCCGCCAGGCTCTGCCCTGAAGCCAAACTCCGCAGTACGTCGGCGCGCAGGAGCGTCTTGGCGCGCTTCAACTCGGCGTCCGTAACGCCCGCATCCTTCACTTTGCTGAGTTCTTTATAGAGGGCAGTCTCGAGTTCTTTCGGGGTGTGCGGTGCTCTCGGCGCGAGGTCGATTTCAAACAGGTTGGGGTAACGCGTCCCAGGGGAGGCTGAAGTCGTGCTGAGGGCTACCGCAAGCTGCTGGCGTACGACAAGTTCGCGGTAGAGCCTGCTGGTGCGTCCGTGCCCCAAAATATAGTCGAGCACGTCCAAAACGTAAGCGTCGCGGTTCGGGTAGGTGGGTTTGTGATAGCCCACGATCAGCTGCGGCTCGGCGGCGTACGGCACCCGGATGCGGCGCTCGGCGGTCTGTTTGGGTTCGGTGGGCAGCTCGGCCTTAATATCCGGGCCTTTGGGGACAACGCCGAAATACTTGCGGATCAGCTCCATGTCGCGCGCCGGTTTGAGGTCGCCGACCATGACGAGAACCGCACGGTTCGGGTAGTAAAAGGTTTCGAAAATGCTCTCGGCAGCGGTCGCTGTGTAATCGGCAATCTCCGCAGCCGACCCGATTAACGGGCGACCGTAACGGCTCTTTTGAAACGCTTCGGCGAGAAACGCCTCGGTAAGAACGCCGTCCGGCGAGTTTTCCGAGCGGGTACGGCGCTCCTCACGCACGACGTCGCGCTCTTCGTAAAACGACCGAAATACCGGGTTCATCAGCACGTCGGCGTAAACGCGGGCGTACAGCTCGAGCCGGTTGGCAGGCAACGACACTACATACGAGGTGCGGTCGTACGCGGTCGAGGCGTTGAGCCCCTGCGCGCCGTTATCGGTAAAAAGGGCGTCTAGCGCGTTCGGACTCGCTAAGGCTTGCGCGGCAGCTTGTGCGTCGGCCAGGTTTTGCCGAAAGGTCTCCAGAGTTTTTCCAGTCGCGCCCGCCTCCCGCGCGATAATAAGCGTGTTGGCAGCCAGCTCGAGCTTTTCCAGCGCCGCTTGTTCCGCCTCAGCGTCGTACGAACCGATGGAGCGCGTGCCCTTAAACGCCATGTGCTCGACCATATGCGCGACGCCGCCGAGACCCGGCGGTTCGTCTACCCCGCCGACGTTAAAGGTCAGGTTGAAGTCGATAACCGGCGCAAAATCTTGCACCACCATAATCACGCGCAGCCCATTCTCGAGCATATATTTGTGAACGTTTTTGATCAACTCGTTTTGGGCGTGAGCCAGACTTATACTCAAGAAAAGGGCAAACAGTAGAACTCGGTAGGGCGCTTTCATCCGGTAGCCTCGAGGATTTTTGTCATACGTTTATTCTAGCGGTGCAAGCATGTGAGTCGCTAGGGCGCGCCGACCTGACACTCCGCAAAACAGGATCGTGTATGGTGTCCCTTAAGTTTAAGATTGAACGCTTTACCGGCGTGGAGGTCAGCTGTGAGAACAATAGATAGCGCAAACGAAACCACTTCGCAGACGAAGCAAACGGGTTTCGAGCGAGTTTTAGCATCCGGTACGGTTTTTAGGTACCGGGGCGTAGCTTGATCTCAGACCAGCTGAACAGCTTAAAAACCCTGTGGTGGCGACTAAGCGCAGAACTCGAGCAGACCGCCCAGCAACCCTGTTTTGTCAGGCTGCGTCTTTGTGTATGACTCGCCTGCATAAAAACTCGGTGCGCTGAAGCTGGCCTCTCGACATCGATAAACCCTAAAAACTAAACGTAAACGAACGTCGGTTTTGGCGTTCCCTTGAAGCTTGAGGTTTGGACTGGGCTGATTTCAGCTCCCAAACCTGTGGAGGAAAATGTTTTTGAACTCTCGAGGCAAAAAGTTTTTGTCTTATTACCGACCCTATAAAGGTCTACTCGCCGCCGACTTAGCCTGCGCCTTTATCGTCGCCGCCGTTACCCTGACTCTCCCCTTAGGGGCACGCTACATCACCAAAACCCTTACCGAGGGAAACGAGCCTGACGCGCTAGGTCAAATCTATACCGTCGGCGCGGTGATGGTCGTTCTCATCATCATTCACGCGCTCTGCCTGATGTTCGTCGATTATCAGGGTCATACGATGGGCGCAAAGATGGAGCGCGATATGCGGCAAGAACTCTTCGACCACTACCAAAAACTGTCGTTCGGCTTCTTTGATGAGCAAAAAACGGGGCAGCTCATGAACCGGCTGACCAACGACACCTTCTGGCTCGGCGAGCTGTACCATCACGGCCCCGAGGATATCGTCATTGCGTCGCTCAAATTTTTTGGGACGTTCGTGATTCTGCTGAGCATCAACGTCCCGCTTACGCTGATTGTCTTTCTCTTTTTGCCCGTGATGGCGGTTTATGCGTTTTACTTCAACAAGCGGATGAACGCGGCGCTCAGGACAACCAAAGACCGCATCGGCGACATCAACGCGCAAGCCGAAGACACACTCGCCGGGATGCGAGTCGTTCAATCGTTGACCAACGAAGGGGTTGAAACCGGGAAATTTGCGGTCGCCAACAACCATTTTCTCGAGAGTCGTAAAAACGGCTACAAAAGCGAGGCTTACCTTTACGCTGGGCTGATCGCCTTTACGCAACTCCTCACTGCTGCGGTTATCATTTTCGGCGGCGTTGGCATCGTGAGGGGTTCGCTAGATTTAGCCGACCTTGTGACCTACTTGCTTTACGTCGGCCTGCTGATTGAACCGGTTCGCACAGCCCTCAACTTCACCGTGTTGTACCAAGAAGGAATCACCGGGTTCGACCGGCTCGTAGAAATGCTCGAGGTCAACCCCGACATCGAGGACGCGCCGGACGCCACCGAACTCAGCTGTGTACGGGGAGAGATAACGTTCAACAAAGTTAGTTTCCGGTATAGGGCGGGGCTCGAGCACGTCCTTAAAAATCTTTCACTGGACATAAATGCTGGCGAATACGTCGCTTTAGTCGGGCCGTCCGGGGTCGGCAAAACCACACTCTGCTCCCTCATTCCACGCTTTTACGATGTAAATGAAGGAGCTATCCTGCTCGACGGTCACGACCTCAGAAACGTCAGCTTGAGGTCACTGAGAACTAATATCGGCGTTGTGCAGCAAGACGTCTATCTATTCTCTGGAACCGTCGCGGACAATATCCGTTACGGCAAGCTGGAAGCAACGCAAGATGAAATCATCAAAGCCGCGAAACAGGCCCACGCCCACGATTTCATCATGGCCCTACCAAATGGTTTTGAGACCGACGTCGGGCAGCGCGGCGTCAAGCTTTCGGGGGGGCAGAAGCAGCGGCTGAGTATTGCGCGGGTGTTTCTCAAAAATCCGCCTGTTCTCATCTTCGACGAGGCGACGAGTTCTTTGGACAACGAGAGCGAACGGGCCGTTCAGGAGGCGCTCGAGACCCTCACCCACAAGCGCACGACCCTTGTCATCGCGCACCGCTTGTCAACCGTTAGAAACGCGGACCGGATTATCGTTCTAACTGAATCAGGCGTTGCCGAGCAAGGAAACCATAAGGTGCTGATGGCCTCGGGCGGCGTTTATGCAAAGTTGTACGACACGCAGCTGAGGTTTTGAACCCAAACGGTTGCAGGCGTAACACCGGGTTACGTCTGCCGCTGAGCTTCGCTTGTAGGGGGATGGGCTCGAGCCGACTTAAGGCGCGCCCCGAAAGGCCCCTGAAACCCGCCTTTGCTTACCAGGTCTTTTAAGGCCACATGATAGACTTAACTAGAGAGAAATTTGCGGTTTCAGCCCCGTGATACACGGGCCTGAGCTACTTTAGCGGAGGTTTTTTATGTACCGAGGAAGAGAAGGGCAGTGGGCGTTTGTGCTCCACCGTCTCTCAGGTGTGGCGCTTGCACTCTACTTGATGCTTCACGTACTCGACATCAGTCTGGTGATGTACGGTCCCGACGGACCTTTTAACGCCTTTTTAGCGTTTTACCACCAGTGGCCCTTTCGTATCGGCCTCATCCTGATTATGGCGGCGGTCGTCTACCACGCGTTTAATGGGCTCCGCATTATCTTGATGGATTTGACGAGTTGGGGCACGAAGTATCACCGGCAACTCTGGTACGGCGTGTTGGGTGCAACGACGCTCATTGGGATTCCGGTTCTCCTTAAAGTCGTCCCCGAAATCTTCGGGGCTGGACATGGCGGTTAATCGTGGCCGTTAAACCCCGTACCCTCCGCGAAGCCAAAACGACCTACAGCACCAACGGTGAACTCGCGTGGTGGGTCTTTATGCGTGTGTCGGGCTTAGTCCTTATCTTTCTCGTTTTTGGGCACGTGTTTTTTAACAACCTTGCCTTTAACGCCGGTCAGATCGATTACGCTTACGTCGCCAACCGCTTTTCGCAGTCGTGGGTCAAAGTTTACGATTCGTTTTTGCTCGGGTTTGCGATGCTCCACGGCGTCAATGGCCTGCGTTACAGCGTCGAAGATTACGTTCGGCGTCCAGGACGGCGGTTTTGGACGAAGATTTTGCTCTACTTCGTCGCTGGGGTGATGCTCGTTATGGGCGTCATGACCTTGTGGACGTTTACCTATACCGAGATGGGCGACGCCGTTCGTGCGCTCTAAAGTGATCTCTTGTTAAAGCAAAGGAGTTTCGATGTCGCAGCTTCATAAGTTTGACGTGCTTGTCGTCGGGGCAGGCGGCGCTGGCCTGATGGCGGCCCGCTACGCGGCGCAGCATCCGGGCGTATCGGTCGCGGTTGTCAGCAAGCTCTACCCGACGCGTTCACATACCGGGGCGGCGCAAGGGGGGGTCGGCGCGGCGCTCGGGAACGTCTCTGAAGACTACCCGGAGTGGCACGCCTTCGACACCATTAAGGGCGGCGATTACCTCACCGACCAGGACGTCGCGGAGATGTTTGCCGAAGAGGTTATCGAAGCGGTCTATGAACTCGAGCACATGGGTCTCCCCTTCTCCCGAACGCCCGAAGGCAAGATCGCGCAACGTAAATTCGGCGGTCACACGAGGGAGTTCGGCAAGTCTGCCGTCGAACGTGCGTGCTACGCCGCTGACCGCACGGGTCATATGATCTTGCAAACCTTGTACCAGCAGTCGATCAAAGACAACGTCACATTTTTTAACGAGTTTCACGTTTTGGACATCTTGATCGAGAACGGTGAATGTTGCGGCGTCGTGGCGTATGAACTCGCTACCGGCGAACTGCACACCTTTCAGGCGAAGTCTACGATTTTGGCCTCGGGCGGCAACGGCCGGATGTTCAAAGTTACTTCGAACGCGCACGCGCTGACCGGCGACCTGATGAGCGTAGTGTACCGGCGCGGCGTCCCGCTAGAAGACCCCGAGTTTTACCAGTTCCACCCGACCGGGCTCTACAAAATCGGCGTGCTACTGACCGAGGGTGCGAGGGGCGAAGGCGCGATCTTGCGCAACCAAGACGGCGAGCGCTTTATGGAACGTTACGCCCCCTCGATCAAAGATTTGGCCCCACGCGATATGGTCTCCCGCGCGATGTACTTAGAGATGCGCGAAGGGCGCGGCGTTGGCCCCGATAAAGATTACATCAACCTAGACCTGACGCACATCGACGCTGAGATCATCGAATCGCGGTTGCCGGACATCACCGAGTTTGCCCGTATCTATCTGGGTGTAGACCCTATCAGCGAACCCGTCCCGGTACAACCGACTGCACACTACGCGATGGGCGGCATCCCTACGACGATTCACACCGAGGTCATCGGCGCAGCCGACAACAGCATTGTCCCTGGTCTGTACGCTGCCGGTGAAGTTGCGTGTGCGTCGCTGCACGGGGCGAACCGCCTGGGGACGAACAGTTTGGGCGACCTGATCGTCTTCGGACGGCGGGCCGGAATCTACGCGGCAGAGTACGCGGCGGAGGCGGGTTACAACAAACTGCCCGAACGTCCGCAGGATTTTACCCGCAACCTGCTCGACAAAGCCTTAAACGGTTCCGGCAAGGAGCGCGTCTCGCACATCCGCAAAGAGTTGCAGGAAACGATGCAAGACAACGCCTCGGTGTTTCGTACCGACGAAACGCTCTCGAAGCAGATTGAGATCGTCAAGGAACTTAAAAACCGGTACAAAGAGATCGGCGTCGATGACCAAGGCGAACAGTACAACACCGAACTGATGGAGGCGCTCGAGCTCGGCTTCTTGATCGACAATGCCGAAACTTTGGTCTACGCAGCGCACAACCGTAAAGAGTCACGCGGCGCGCACTCCCGTGAAGACTACAAAGAGCGCGACGACGGCGAGTGGCTTAAACACACGCTCGTGCATAAAGACGGTGACGGCGTATGTATCGACTACAAACCCGTCACGCTCGGCAAGTACGAACCGAAGCCTCGAGTCTACTAGCACCTCTCGCCGGGAGCGTAAACCTCCGCTCCCAGCGCTTTCAAGTAAAGGATGATATGGCTGAACCTGCCGTGCAAGAACAACCGATCAGCGTCAAGATCAAACGCTTTAACCCGGAAAAGGACAAGCGCCCGTATTGGGCCGAGTATAAGGTCAAGGCCAGGGGCACCGACCGCGTTTTAGACGTACTCAACGAGATCAAGTGGGAAACCGACGGCACCCTGTCGTACCGCCGCTCGTGCGCGCACGGCATCTGCGGTTCGGACGCGATGCTGATCAACGGCGTCAACCGGCTTGCTTGTAAGATTCTGGTACGCGATTTGGGCAGCACCATCAAGGTCGAACCGATTCGCGGCCTGACGGTCATCAAAGACATGATCGTCGATATGGAGCCGTTTTTCGACTCGTATAAGGCCGTGCTGCCGTACTTTATCAATGATGAACCCGCGCCTACCGGCGAACGGTTGCAAAGCGCCGAAGACCGCGAAATTTTCGACGCGACGACCAAGTGCATCCTCTGCGCGGCCTGCACGACCTCGTGCCCGGTGTTCTGGACGAACGGTTCTTATTTGGGGCCAGCGGCGATTGTCAACGCGCACCGTTTTATCTTCGATTCGCGTGACGAAGGCACGCCCGACCGTTTGCAGGTTCTAGGCCAAGCGAACGGGCTCTGGCGCTGCCGCACCGCGTACAACTGCACCGAAGCGTGCCCGCGCGGAATTCCGATTACGCAGGCGATTGAAGACGTGAAGAAAGAGCTACTCTGGCGACGGGCGTAAGCTCAATTTACAACGAATTAGTGAGAGCGAGTGTCTAGCTCGCTCTTTATTTTTGTTCGATTTCCTTTGCGTGGCGCGTGTTACCGTAACCGAATGCAGCAGAACCTAAACGGCAAAAGAGTCTTGATTACAGGTGCTTCGCGTGGCGTAGGCGCGGCCTTAGCCGTAATCATGGCGCAACGTGGCGCGGACATGGTGCTCAACTACCGGAGCAAACGCCCACGTGCCGAGGCTGTGGCCGAAGAGGTGCGAAAACTTGGTCGCCGCGCCGTGCCTGCACAAGCGGACATCACCTCTCAGGAGGACGTCATGCGCATGATGCACGAGGTCGAGGCTGCTTTCGGTGGCTTGGACGTGCCGGTGCTCAACGCTTCGGGAGGGCTTGAGAAAAACCAAACTTCGGACTACGCCATGCGCCTTAACCGAGACGCCCAGGTCAACCTCGTCGAGTGCGCTCTGCCACTTATGCCGAAAGGTAGTCAAATCGTTTTCGTTACGAGCCATCTAGCACACTCCTACGGAGAAAAACCGGTTCTTCCCGGCTACGAACCCGTCGCTGAGAGTAAACGTGCAGGTGAGGAAGAATTAAGGGAGCGTATTCCAACGTTGAACGAGCGAGGTATCAGCCTCGTGGTGGTAAGTGGCGACCTTATCGAAGGGACGATCACCCCTAAACTCTTGCAGAGGGCGAGCCCAGGTCTTATCGAAGCGAGACGCGCAGAAGCGGGCGGCCTGCCGACAACTGAGGCGTTTGCTGCAGCCATCGCCGACGCCGCCGGTAACGCCGAGCTGAAATCCGGCGATACGGTTTATGTCGGCAACGTAGATTAGCTCAGGTTTAGCCGCCGACAGCTTAAGTCACACTACTCGAGCAATCGCCTCGATTTCAATCCTGACGTCTCTGGGCAACCTTGCTACCTCGACCGCACTCCGGGCAGGTGGACTCTCACCGAAAAACGTACCGTAAACTTCGTTCATCACCGTAAAGTCGTTCATATCGGCTAGAAAACAGGTGCATTTGATGACGTTGGGAAGACTCGAGCCCCCCGCCTCGAGTACCGCTTGCAAGTTTTTAAGCACCTGCTCGGTTTGTGCCCTGGTGTCGCCTTCTAGGAGCGTTCCGTCAGGTCTGAGCGGAATCTGCCCGGAGGTAAAGAGTAAGGTGTCAACCCGGACGGCCTGAGCGTAGGGGCCGATGGCGGCGGGAGCCTGGTCGGTAGAGATGGGTTTGCGCATGGCTTTAGAATACAAGACTTCGGACTAAAACATCAGCGGAAACCGAAAAAAACGAACAACACGGTCAGTAAGGCGCATCCTAAAAGCCACCAGCGGTAGGGCCAAAGCGGGTGCCGTCTTAAGCGCGCCGACCGGCCCCTATACACGAACGCCGCCTCGACCTGACCCAAACCTTCGGCTCCCTCACCGAGGGTGACCGATACGGGCGTCTCTAAGGGCAGCGTATAGGCTTTGGGCCGCGCCGTGACCTCTTGAACCTCTACGGCGAGCGCGGTGACGTTATCCGGGCTTCCGCGTTCATTCGCGCGGCGAATGAGTTCGCGGGCAGTTTCCTCGAGCGGGGTTTGCAAGACGATTTGGAGGAGTAACTCATCAGGTAACAGCAGGCTGAGGCCGTCCGTGCAGAGCAGCAGTCGGTCGCCGGGTTGCAGGGTCAAGGCGGACAGCTCGAGCCTGACTGTAGGCTGCGTACCGACCGAATTGGTGATGATGTTGCGCCACTGATGCCGCCGCGCCTCGTCGCTGCTTAGGAGTCCCTGCCGTACCCGGTCGGCGACCCACGAATGGTCGCGGGTCAGCTGGGTTATCTCACCGTCCCGGATGAGATAGGCGCGAGAGTCCCCGACGTGCCCGACGAGCGCGAGGTGGTCGTCGATCAGAACGAGCGTCAGCGTCGTACCCATACCGTGGTCTCCCGGATGCACGGCGGCGTGGTCAAAAATGTCGAGGTTCGTCCGCTGCACCGCCCGGGCAATCGCTAAGGGCGGATATTTAGAACCGTTCTTAAGCGCGTGCGCGAGGGCGTCGCGGGCCTTGCGGCTGGCGAGTTCGCCGCTGACGTGTCCGCCCATACCGTCAGCAACGAGAGCCAACGCGCCGCACGGCGTGTACCCCAAAAAAAAGCTGTCCTGGTTGGCCTCACGCACTTCACCGGGGCTGCTGTCACCGGCGAGCGCGAGACGCGGGGGCGAAACCGTGGACATGAGGGTAAGTATAGCGCGCGGCTCACGACCTTACTGGGCGGAGGCGAGCAGGACAGAGCTTCCCTTCCCTACGTGAACGGATTAACCTATAGAGTTAAGAAGATGTGAAAATCTGTATTCGTGAAAGGTGTAGCATGATCCTCCCCAAAGACCGCGACCCTCGCTTCATCACTATCCGCCGCGGTGGGACGCTCACGGATTCAGACCATCACCTTCTCGCGACGTGGGCGGCCGCGTGTGTGGAGCACGTTTTGCACCACTTCGAGGCGGTGCAGCCCTCGGATTCACGGCCCCGCGAGGCGCTCGAGCAGATTCGGGCCTGGACGCGCGGAGAGATCAAGATGATGGAGACGCGGGCAGCGGGTGGCCGTGCCATGTCTGCGGCGAGAGAATTGAGCGGAGCCGCTCGGCACGCCGCCTACGCTGCTGGTCAGGCGGCGGTGACGGCGCACGTCGCGGCGCACGAGCTCGGCGCGGCAGCCTACGCGATCAAGGCCGCGCGCGCGGCTGCGCCTGAAGGCGAGGGCGAGAGTACCGGTCGGCTCGAGTGCCGCTGGCAGCGCGAACGGCTGCCGGATGCGATTCGCGATCTTGTCCTGGACGATCAGCGATTGCGAAACGACATCTGCTGGTCGGTATTCGGCTGCTGATGGGCAACTGGCGCGTGCCAGCACTGCTCAAAGAGCGCTCCCTGCCGACGCCGCGAACGCGTACGCTGACGCCGGAAGTGATTGAGTGCGGAAGGGGCGCAACACGTTATGCTGCACCTCATGATGACGGCTTTTGAAACGGCGGCGGCGGTACGAGCGGGCGAGCTGAGCGCGGAGGACGCCGTACGCGGCGCACTCGCTCGAGCTGAGGCGGCGAAAAAACTAAACGCGTTCATCACGCTTTTACCGGGGGCCGTAGAAAAGGCTCGAGCCCTCGACGCCCGCCGCAAAGCCGGTGAGACGCTCCCACCGCTTGCCGGGGTACCGGTCGCGGTTAAAGACAATATCTGTACATTGAACGTCCGGACCACGGCAGGGTCAAAAAGCCTCGACACCTTCGTACCGCCCTATAACGCCACGGTCGTGGAGAGGCTCGAGGCAGCCGGAACTGTCATTATCGGCAAAACCAACTTAGACGAGTTCGGGATGGGCAGCTCGAATGAAAACTCCGCCTACGGCCCGGTGCACAACCCGTGGGACCCAGAGCGTGTCCCCGGCGGCTCGTCGGGCGGTTCGGCGGCGGCAGTCGCAGCGGGCATCGTCCCGCTCGCCCTCGGCACCGATACCGGCGGGTCGGTGCGGCAACCCGCGAGTTTTACCGGCGTCGTGGGCTTTAAGCCGACCTACGGCGCGTTGTCGCGTTACGGGGTCGTCGCGTTTGCAAGTTCCTTAGAGCAAGTCGGGGTTTTGACGCGCAGCACTCGAGACTTGAAACTCGCATTATCAGCTATGTTCGGTCACGACCCACACGACGCTACAAGCCTCCCGACCGCCCCCGACCTGACAGACGCACTCGACGGCAAACTGACGGGCGTCCGTATCGGCAAAGTCACCGAACTCTGCGGTGAAGGTAACAATGCCGGGGTCTTAGAAGCTCTGGCCCGTACCGAAAAAACGCTGCAAGATTTAGGAGCTGAAGTCGGTGAGGTCTCACTGCCGCACGCCCCACACGGCGTCGCCGCTTACTATCTGGTGGCCCCGGCAGAGGCGTCGTCGAACCTGGCGCGTTTCGACGGGATGGTCTACTCTCACCGGAGCGGCGAAGACCGACTCGGACAAGCCGAGGTGATGATGCGGTCGCGCGGCGAAAATTTCGGCCCCGAGGTGCGCCGCCGCATCCTGACGGGTACCTACGCGCTTTCAGCCGGGTACTACGACGCCTACTACGGTAAGGCGCTTAAGGTGCGCCGCCTCATCGCCGACGATATGGCCGACGCCTTTGCCGACTACGACCTGCTGCTGACGCCGACCGCGCCGACCGCCGCGCACCGTTTCGGTGCCAACGTAAACGACCCGCTCGCTATGTACCTGGGTGATGTAGACACGGTATTGGCGAATTTGGCAGGGGTTCCGGCGATCAGCGTTCCGGCAGGAGCGGCAGAAGACGGGTTGCCGTGCGGGGTACAGTTTTTAGCTCCGGCTCTGGGAGACGCGAGGGTGCTGAGAGTGGCGGGAGCACTCGAGTCCGCTGCCGGAAAAGACTTCGCACCGGTCGCACCGGCCTACGATGACCAACTTCTGGCAGGGTGAAAAGATTCAGCTCTGTGCGGTTGAAGAGGAAGACATGGACACTGTGCTAGAGGCACCTGAAGCAGCAGACACAGACCTCGACAGGTACGAAATCTATTTGCCAACCTCCAAAGAAAAACGTCGAACATTTTTCAAGGAGATGGCCGAACGCAGCGGCAAAGACGACACCTTTTTTTGGCTTGTCAAAGATTTGGAAGGGCGTTACGTCGGGAGTATCGGTACCTTCGGTTGCGACCGGCGCGTCGGCGTTTTCAAATACGGCCTTCGGATTCTCCGCCCCTACTGGCGGCGGGGTTACGCCCGCGAAGCCGTCGGTATCGTCTTGCGTTACTATTTTTATGAGCTGCGTTACCAAAAGGTCACGGTGATCGTTTACGCGTTCAACGAGCGTTCCCAGCGACTTCATGAAAGTCTGGGATTTAAGCTCGAGGGTCGCCTCCGGCGCACCGCTTATACGGGCGGTCAACTTCACGACGAACTTTATTACGGCCTGACCCAAGAAGAGTTCGGCGAGCTGAATCCTGCGTTCGGACCCGAATAGGCCAAACGTCCCTAACATAGCTGGGGCTATCTGTGATATGCTTTTACGTCTTGTACCGGCGCGGCTGAACCTCGCGCCGCCAAAGTTGTAAAGGAGCAAAATGAAACGCACGTATCAACCGAACAAGCGCAAACGCGCTAAAACACACGGCTTTCGCGTCCGCATGAGTACCCCCGGAGGCCGTAACGTCATTCGCCGCCGCCGCGCCAAGGGCCGCACCAAACTCTCCGTCTCCGACGAGTAAAGCTTTATGCCGGTCATCCAATCATTAAAGGGTGACCGCGCCTTTAGGCGTCTGCGCCGAGGTAAAGCTGGCTACGCGCGGCTTTTGAGCCTGCGCTGGCGGCCCGCGCGCGAAGGTATCCACGTCGGCATCGTAGTCAGCAAAAAGGTCGGGAACGCGGTCGTTCGTAACCGGGTACGCCGCCGCCTCAAGGAAGGGCTCAAAGCGGTTTTAGCAGGTGAAGAAGCGTTCGCGTTTGAAATGGTCGTCATTGCCAGACCGGAAGCCGCCGACGCCGACTATTGGCAGCTTAAAGGGGCGCTCGAGCACGCCCTTCATAAAGGTCAGGCATTGTGAGGTCAGGCGCTATGAAACAAGCACAAAATCTGAGCTTCGCCCAAACCGTCGTGCTGGCTCCTATCTATTTTTACCGCCGCTTTCTCTCGCCGCTTAAGGCGTCACCGAGCTGCCGCTTCTCCCCCACCTGTAGCCACTACGCAGTAGACGCTGTTCGCACTCACGGCGTGCTGCGCGGTCTTTTTCTCGCCACCCTGCGCGTCTTGAAATGCCATCCGTTTCATCCGGGTGGCTGCGATCCTGTTCCCCCCAGCCCTTCGGAGGCATCTTGAACCGTAAGTCATTTTTACTCGTCGCCCTCAGCCTCCTGCTGAGCTTTTCTGCGGCTTTTGCCCGGGTCAGTTTCGGCGTCCACGACTTTAGCGTCGCCGACTTTAGTAACGCTGCGGCGCTTAAAGAGCTTTGTACGCCTAAAGCGACCTCGTTTTGGTGCGACAACCGGGGCAAAAAGCTCAAACTTGTCACCTCCAAAGGGATCGACTATATCTTTAGCCCGAGTGGTGAGGTGCTGGCGTACTATTACCGGGCGCAGCGCGGGCAAGATTTCGGCGGTAACTACGCCTTCGACGGTCGGCAAAACCTGATTCCCGCCTCCTCTAATATCCCCGGTGGGGCGGTCTTGCTTAATGGCAAGTATCAGGAGCCCAAAAACGTCAAGAGCAGTTGGACCGAAAAAAACTACGAGGGCGCATTGGCGCTCGAGGGCACCTTTAGCTACCAGGTCGGCAACGTACAGCTCGAGAAGACGATTTTAGTCAGCTCAGACCACAACTCTATCGAAGTTTCAATTGCGGCCAACCGCGTTGCGGGCACACAAAGTGGGGCTCAAAAGGAGACGCTGCTGCAGCTCGCCTATCCCGGTATCGGCAAACAGGCGACGCCTGTAATCAAGGTCGGCAAAGGCGACACCGTTACTCTGAGTCCGGGGAAGCCAACGACCAATCCGAGCTATATCTCGCTGCAGGCGAACAACCGCAATACCGGAACGGCGCTCGTCATACGCCCAAACCCTGACGTCAACGGGGCGGGCGGCGACGCGCTCCGGGCCACAGTACTTTCAGGACGACAGATTGCGCTGGGCAAACCGCTCGCGGCTGGCGCAGACGGCGAGGCCGACCTCGAGCTGCAGGTCTACGCCGGTCCGAACGAGATGGTTCACTTTTTGCAAGAGGATTACCTCGAGCTGCCCGGACTTTTTAAGCCCAACATCTTAGGCCGGTTGTCGCTCGGCATCATCATCGTACTAAGGGCCATTCACGGCGTAGTCGGGTCGTGGGGCTTGTCGATTATCTTGCTCACCCTGATGTTCCGCCTGCTCGTCTGGCCGCTGATCCACACCCAGATGAAGTCGATGGTCGGAATGCAAAATATCCAACCCAAAATCAAAGAGCTGCAGACCAGATATAAAGACGACCGCGAAAAACTTACGCAGGCGACGATGGAGCTTTACAAAGAGGCGGGCGTCAACCCGGCGGGGGGCTGTCTGCCCGCAGTCGTGCAGATGCCGATCTTTATCATCTTGTGGCGTGTGTTTATCAACTTCGAGTTTAACGAGGGTTTTCTCTGGATTCCCGACTTGGGGTTAAACGACCCGATCTACCTGTTACCGATCCTCTACGTTGCGATTATGGTCGCGCAGGCGGTCGTTTCGTCTAAGGGCAACCGGCAGACCTTGCAGCAGCAGCTGCTGATCAGCGGCGTGTTCGTCTTTTTCGCCTTCAGCTTTCCAGCTGGCGTGACGCTCTACCTGATCACCTCGATGCTCGTTCAGGTCACTCAGCAGTTTTTGATTCAGCGCTCGCTCGCCTCGCCGACGCCGGTCGCTGCTACCGGTCTTACCCCCATACCGACCCCGGCTGCAGTTAAACCCAGCGCTGCCAACAACGGCGTCAACAACGCGGCAAAGACCAACGCGAAGAAAAACAACAGCCAAAAGAACACCCAGGCGAAGGCGAAACCGAAAAAAGCTAAGGCGAAGTAGGGAGAGCTGTGGCTGACGATACACATAACGATCTCGACCAGTATCTGAGCGATCTGGGTATTGCTACCGGTGAGGATGAAACGCCGTCCGCGCCACCGCACCAGGCGGCGGAGACGTCCGCCGCCGAGGTCGTCAGCGATGTGCCTGCGCCGCTCGTCACCGGCGACGGGCACGCTGAACGCTGCGAGTCGTTTTTGGTCAACCTGCTCCTCAACTTAGACCCCGCCTACGCCGCCGAGGTGCGCGAGGTCGCGGGGGGACTTCAGGCTGACATCTCCGGCGGCGATTCGGGCAAGATTATCGGGCGTGGGGGCCGCACATTAGCGGCCTTAGAGTACCTCACCAACGCTGTGGTTAATAAAGACGAGGCTGCGCCGCACGTACGGGTCTCGGTCGATGTCGGCGGGTACAAAGCGCGCCGCGATGAACGGTTGCGCGGGGTTGCGCTTAAAGCGGCGGCGCGGGCACGTAAAACGGGCTTCGCGGTTGAACTCGAGCCGATGAGCGCCGCCGAACGCCGCGTGATTCACATGACCCTGGCAGACGAAACCGCTGTCGAGAGCGAATCTTCAGGTGAGGGCAAAAACCGCCGCGTCGTGGTGAAACCGCTCTAGCTTTTTGCAACGTTCTCGGGTCTGAGTAGCTGACCCCAAACTTTGACTGACCTTTTATTTCATTTATGACAGCTTTAACTAACGACCAGGCATATATGACCGCAGCCCTCACCCAGGCTCAAAGGGCAAAACGATGTTCGGTGCGGTGCTCGTTCACCTAGGCGAGGTTGTCGGAGAAGCCTACAATACGGTGTCGCAAACGGACGACCCGAGCGCACACGCCGAACTCAACCTCATCCGGAACTACTGCCGCGAACAAAACGCGACGACACTCTCCGGGTTTACGCTCTACACCACCGCCGAACCGTGCCCGATGTGTGCGGCGCTCTGCGTGTTTGCCGGGGTTTCGGAGATTATCTTCGGCGTACGATTGCCGAGCTTATAAACCTCGGCGTGCTGCATCGAGCTTTCGTGCCAAGAGGTCGTAAACCGGGGGCAGGGGACGATTTTAGTACGCGGCGGTATTTTCCAAGAAGCGTGTCTGGCACACTGTAAGGCGCTGAGCGAACAAGAAAGTTAGACTAAACTCATGTTTTCCGAAATTCGTTACAGCTGTGCGCGCGTCGCTGAAAAGGCCAAGTTTGTCAGGCTCGAGGCCGAGCGTTTACCTGCCTACGCCGAACAGCTCGACCTGTCTGCTATCTCTGCGCCGATCTACGACGCCGAGCATCACTTTACCGGCGGCTCGGTGATCGACAACGCCGAAGCTGTACTCGCGTTTAACCTCACGCTCGACACCGTAAATTTCGGCTCCGGTTATTTTCCGCACCTGAACAAACGCCCCGGTATGTCGGGTTATTTTACCGTCGCGTCGGCGCTTAAAGACTACTTTGATACCTACGGCCCGCTGTCCGCTGACGAGCTGTGCACCCTTACACCCGCAAAAACCGCTGCAATTTTTGCGCAAGACCTGATCGACCCGGTGCGCGCCGAGCTGATGCGTCACTTTACCGAGGCTTTGGCGCAACTCGGCAGCTACCTGGCAGAGCGGTTCGGCGGCTCGTTCGTCCGGCTTGTTGAACGCTCGAGCGGCTCGGCGGAGCGGCTCGCCGACCTTCTCGCCGAGATGCCCTATTTTCAAGACGTTGCCGACTACGGCGGCGTGCAGGTACCGCTCTATAAACGCGCGCAGATCGCCGCTTCAGACTTGGCGCTGGCATTTGACGGGCAGGGCTGGGGCGCATTCTCCGACTTGGGCGGATTGACGATTTTCGCCGACAACCTCGTTCCGCACGTGCTGCGCGTAGACGGCCTGCTCAGCTACGACGCGGGGCTCTTAAACCGTATCGAACAGGGTGAGCTGATCCCAGCCGGAACGCCTGAAGAGGTCGAAATCCGCGCTGTGGCGCTCCACGCCGCCGAGCGGCTCTCGGCGCTGCTCCCGGGCGTCACTCCCCGAGACCTCGACGTGTACCTCTGGAACCGGGGGCAGGGCGAAGTGTACAAGGCTGCGCCGCGTCACCGCACCCGCACGGTCTTCTATTAACAGCTTTTTACCAGCTAGCATGACTGCCGCCGAAGCCCTGAACATCGCTGAGGAACGGTTGACGCGGGCTGGGCTCGAGTCCCCTCAAACCGAAGCCCTGGCGCTGCTGGAACACCTTTTGCATCTCTCCCGCAGCGAACTGCACCTCAGCCGTGCGAGAGTTTTAACACCCACTGAAACCGCGCGGTTGGAGGGGTGGCTGGGACGCCGGGAAAAACACGAACCCTTGCAACACATCACAGGCGTCGCCCACTTTTATGGCCTCGAGCTGCGCGTCACCCCGGACACGCTGATTCCGCGCCCGGAAACCGAAAGGCTCGTAGAACTCGGTTTAGAAGCGCTCAAGGGGGTGACTCGGCCGAACGTTTTGGACGTCGGTACCGGCAGCGGCGCGGTCGCCCTCGCGTTAAAAAACGAACGCCCCGACGCGAGCGTTTGGGCGACCGACCTCTCCAGAGCGGCGCTCGAGGTCGCCGAGGGGAACGCCCAAAGGTTGGGGCTCGAGGTTTCCTTTACGCTTTCGGATCTGCTCGCTGCGCCCACGGTGCAGAGGTTTGCCCAAAGTGTAGACCTGCTGCTCAGCAACCCGCCTTACTTGCCGGAGGGCGACGCGGCGTGGCTCAGCCCCGAAGTGCAGCGTGACCCACCGGGCGCGCTCTTTTCCGGCAGGGACGGACTCAGGCACTTCCGGCAGCTCAGCGCGCAGGCGCTGGGGCTACTTAAACCGGGCGCAGTATGCCTCCTCGAACTCGACCCACGTAATGTGCGGCAGGCGCAGAACGAGAGCAAAGGTTGGGCCGAGGCAACAGTCCATACCGACCTCGTAGGCCGAGAACGGTTTTTACGGCTCAGCCGCTAGGTTTGAGCAATTTCTTAGGTGAGATTAGTATCTTTGTGCCTGCACGACGCTTTTCATATGCGACGTCTTACAGCGTCAGCACACAGTCTTCTTACTCCCTACTTCCCGCTTCTAAGCCAGCAAAAAGCTTGGTTGCTGAAACTTATGACGGCCGCTAACTATCCGCCTGGTATTCGGGATTGCGTTTGGGACGCTCGAAAAAGCTCGCGAGGATCAAGAGCCCCGCGCCGATCACGACGCAAGAGTCCGCCACGTTAAAAACCGGAAAGTTAAAGTTCGGCAGATAGAAGTGGATAAAGTCGCGAACATAACCGAGCGTAAAGCGGTCGATCATATTACCAACTGCGCCCGCCAGGATAAGCGTAAAGGCCCACGCCTGCACCCTCGGCAGCGTCCGCGAATTTCTGAACAAATAAACTGAAATCCCGAGCGCGACGACGCCCGACAAAACGCCTAAAAGAAGCGTTGCGGTCGGTCCGCGCTGCAAGATGCCGAACGCCGCGCCGATATTTCGTGTGTAGGTAAAGTGAAATCCCAGCCCCAGCGGGACACTCGGACCGTTGAGGGGAAGCGTACTCACTGCCCAGACTTTGGTCAGTTGATCCAAAGCGACGAGCGCCGCTGCAAAAATCAGATACATATCCCAAGTATAAACCGCATAACGAACCCCTGTGCCGACCGCTGCACGCTAGCGGCCGAAAAAAGCCGGGGTATAAGGGCGCATAGGGGTCATGAAGGCGGCGAACGGCGGCGTCACCCTGTATTCTCAGCGACGCGTTCTCAGCAACGTATTCTCAGTGCTGTGTTCTCAGTGTTGTGTTCTACCTTCCTCGAGCTACGAGCCCGGCTTCTCTCGGTATCTCACGCACCAAACGTCCCCGAAAGCACACAAACGGCGAAAACATCTCGAGACAACTCCGTTTTATCCCCGGACATCGTGGGTACAATGGCACAAACGCATGGAGAAGGCTGTGTTTTACTGTGTATATTACGTATACACCTTTGTTCTGAAGGACGTTGTGCAGGAGTGGCGACGCCCGTTCAGTACGGACTAGACCATATTGAGGAGAGGTGCGCCGTGCCCGCGACCCTAAATCAGCTGCAAGGATTTATCAGTCACAGTAAAAACCGAAATTCGCTTTCCGAGCGGCTGCTCGGGATACTTTTTGAACGTGCGACGCCGGGCCTACTAGAAGACTTTAAGTTGGGGGGGCTCGAGGCGCTCGGCAAAGAGGCGTTCGCCTTTTTAGCAGAACCCGGTGAGCTTAAGGTGCGCGTCTACAATCCGTCGGTAGAGGTGCACGGTTGGACGGTCCCTTATACCGTGGTAGAGCTCTCGCTCCCCGACCGGCCCTTTATCGTCGATTCGGTGCGGGCGGCGGTCGGGCGGCAGGGGCTGGGGATCGCGCATATCTTGCACCCGATTCTCAGCGTCGTCCGGAACGCGTCCGGCGTAACCGAGCTTTACAGCGCGGCCGAAGGGCAAGCGGGTACGGTTCAGGCGGGCGATAAAGTTGCTTTTGAGCTGTTTTTCGTCTCCCCGGTCGAGGGTGAAGCGAGCGACGCGCTCGAGGCGCGTGTTAGAGACGCGTTGACCGATGTACTCCTGGCAACCCGCGACTACGGCGCGATGAAAGAAAGAGCAGAGAGTCTAGGGCTCGAGCTGAGCAGACGCGCCCAGGGCTTGAGCGGTGAATACGCCGACGAGCTCGCCGAGTACGCCGCCTTTATGCACTGGCTAAGTGCCGACCATTTCATCTTTTTGGGCTACCGCGAATACGATGTGTTGGCGCAAGGGGGGGTTCAAAGCCTACAGGTTACGCCCGGTTCGGGTCTCGGGATTTTGAGCAAACAGAGTAGCGCCTACGAAACACCGACCCCACTCTCCGAGATTCCCGAAGGTCTGCGCGAGCGCGTGCTCAGTGGGCGCGTCTTGACCGTGACCAAAACCAACGCCGAGGCGACCGTGCACCGTCCGGTACGCATGGATTACTTGGGCCTCAAAAAGGTGCAAGCTGGACTTTACGTCGGCGAAAACCGTTTCGTCGGCCTGTTTACCTCGAAAGCGCTCGCCGCCCCGGTAGAAGAGGTGCCGATCTTACGGCGTAAACTGCGGCTGATCTTAGAACTCGACGGCGCTGAACCCGGCTCGCACGACTTTAAGCAGCTCGTCGCGGTGTTTAATTCACTTCCCCGCGACGAGCTCTTCTGGAGCGACGCACCCCGGCTGTTAAGCGATATACGCGCCGTGGTCAACGCCGCGCAGAGCGGCGAGGTACGCGTCACGGTGCGGCCCGACCCACTGGCGCGGGGACTTGCGGTCATGGTCATTATGCCGCGCGACCGTTTTAATTCAGGGGTGCGTAAACGGGTACAGGCGTATCTAGCGGGCGAACTCGGCGCGACCCACACCGACTATCAGCTGGCGATGGGCGAGGGGGACGAGGGGGTACGGTTTCACTTTTTCTTCTCGACCGAAACCGACTACCGGACGCTCAGCGTCGGGGCGCTCGAGGGGGGCGTCGCCGCCCTGACCCGTACCTGGGACGACCGTTTGGGCGCGCTGGTGGCCCATCAGCTGGGCCGCGCCCAAGGTGAAGGGCTGGCCAAGCGTTACGCCGGGGCCTTCGACGAGCGCTACCGCGCCGATACGACGCCCCAAACCGCGCTCCGCGACGTAGCGAGTTTGGAAAAGCTCAGGCAGGCGGCGCGAACAGCGCCGGACACGCTTCCTTTTATCGTTAGCCTGCTCAACCCGCACGACGCGGCGCACGCGTCGCAACAGGGGCTCGGAAGCGAAGCGAGCCACCTAGAGGTCTATCATTTAGGCCGCACCCTGGTCTTAAGCGACGCTTTACCACTTCTTGAAAATTTGGGCTTGCGGGTGCTCGAGCAGGTCGCCTACACCTTTGAGCTGGGTGATGATCCGGACGGACCGGACCGAGCCGCTGCAGAAGCAGGTACGTGCGGCCTCGACATCTTCCGCGTCCAAGACCGGAGCGGCGCACCGCTGGCGGTCGAAAGAGACAGCGAACGCCTCCGCGCCGCCCTTACCGCGCTTTTGCAAGGTGACGTGGAGAACGACCGGATGAACCGCCTGGTGCTTTTTGCCGGGCTCAATGTGCGGCAGATCGCGCTCCTCAGGGCGCTGCAGATGTACGCGGCGCAGCTGAGCGTCAGCGTCAGCCGCAGTTTCGTCGTCGATACGCTGCTCGGCCACCCGGAGTTAGCCGCGCAGCTCGTAGCGATGTTTGAACTCAAATTTGCCCCTGATGTGCTGGAGCGTGAGGAGAAACTGGCGGCGGCGCAGCGTGCGTTTGAAGAGGGACTGCAGGCCGTCTCGTCTTTGGCTGAAGACGAGACGCTCCGCGCCCTGGCCGGTCTAGTCGGCGCTGCCGTGCGGACGAACTACTTTTTGGGCAAGCCTTATATTTCGTTTAAGCTCCTCTCCGCGCGGGTTCCCAACATGCCTGAACCGCGCCCACTTTTTGAAATCGCCGTATCTGCGCCGCACGTCGTCGGAACCCACCTGCGTGGGGGGCGGGTGGCGCGCGGCGGGCTGCGCTGGAGCGACCGCCCCGACGACTTTCGCACCGAGGTTTTGGGACTGATGAAAACCCAGATGACCAAAAACGCCCCCATCGTTCCGGTGGGTTCTAAAGGCGGCTTCGTCGTTCGGGGCGCGCCGGAGGGCCGCGACGCGTTACAGGGGTTTGTCCGGGAGCAGTATCAGACCTATTTGCGTGGGCTTTTAGACCTGACCGACAACTTGGTCGGCGGCGAGCCGGTGACGCCAGCGGGCCTGGTGGTGTACGACGAACCCGACGCTTATCTGGTCGTCGCCGCCGACAAGGGCACCGCGACCTTTTCAGACCTGGCTAACCTCACCGCCGCCGAGTACGACTTCTGGTTAGGTGACGCGTTCGCGTCGGGCGGTTCGCACGGCTACGACCACAAAGCTGAAGGGATCACCGCGCGCGGCGCGTGGGAGAGCGTCCGGCGGCACTTCCTCGAGCTAGAAACCGACGTCACGCGCGACCCTATCACCGTGTTTGGGATCGGCGATATGTCCGGCGACGTTTTCGGTAATGGGCTTTTGTACACCGATACGCTTAAGCTGCAAGCTGCGTTTAACCACCTGCACATCTTTTTAGACCCCGACCCCGACCCGGCAGCGAGCTTCGCCGAACGTCGGCGGCTTTTTGGGTTGCCACGTTCGACCTGGGAAGATTACGACGAGGCGCTCCTTAGTGGGGGCGGCGGCGTCTACTCGCGCTTTGCCAAACGGATTTTGCTCTCCCCGCAAGTGCAAGCGATGCTGGAAGTCGATGACACGGCGATGTCCGGGCAAGACCTTATCCGGGCGATCCTCAAGATGCCCGCCGACCTCTTCTGGAACGGCGGCGTCGGGACTTACGTCAAGGCGAGCAGCGAGACACACGCGCAGGTCGGCGATAGCAGCAACAACGCCGTGCGCGTAGACGCGTCCGAGCTGCGCGTCCGGGTCGTCGGCGAGGGCGGCAATTTGGGGTTTACCCAGCTTGCGCGCGTCGAGTACGCGCGCGCCGGTGGCCGCGTCAATACCGACGCGGTAGACAATTCAGCGGGCGTCGATATGTCCGACCACGAGGTCAACCTCAAGATTGCGCTGCGGCCCCTCGTCGCGGACAGCACGCTGAGTTTTGGGGCGCGAAATGATCTTTTGCGCGAGATGACCGCTGAAGTCAGCACCCTCGTCTTGCAAGACAACGCGCGGCAGGCGCTGACGCTCTCGCTGGCAGAGCGGCGCTCGGAGCGCGACCCCAGACTTTTCGCCTCGCTGCAAGAGTACCTGGCGGAACGCGGTGACTTAAAGCCCGGAGTCGAATTTTTACCGAACGCGAAAACCGTACAAGAACGCCCTTACACACGCCCCGAGTTGGCCATCTTGATGGCGTATACCAAAATGGGGCTTTACCGACGCCTGCTCGAGACCGACTTTCCCGACGAACCCCACTTTCAGGGCTATCTCCTCAGCTACTTTCCTAAAACCCTGCAAGAACGCTACCCGGACGCGATTCGCACCCACTCTTTGCGACGTGAAATTACCGCCACACAGTTTACCAACGCGGTCGTCGATCTGCTCGGCGTAAGTTTTGTTCACCGGATACTGCAAGAAACCGCCTCGAGCCCCGTAGAGGTCGTCCAGGCCGGACTGCTGGCGCTCGAGCTGCTCGGGACACCTGAACTGCTGGCACAAGTTTTGCAGAGCGGCGCAACAACCGAAAGCCAGTACGCCGAAATCGACACCCTAGCCCGCGCCGCTGAAGCCGTCGTCGTCTGGCTTCTTCTCAGCGGCGTCGCCGTAGCGCCGGTACCCGCGTTTGTTCAGGCTTACAAAGAGCCGTTGAACAAGCTGCGCCGCGAACTCGGGGCGGTTTTAAGTGGTTACGAGTTGGAACACTTCAAAGCCGAAAAGTATGAGCTGGGGGAGGTGTTCGGGACAGCGCTGGCTGACGAACTCGCCACGCTTCCTTACCTGACGAGCATGATGGGGGTCGTCCGCGTGGCGCGGAAGTCGGGCGCGCCTTTAGAACGCGCCGCACAGCACTTTTACGGCCTCGGCGAACGGCTCTCGCTCGGGAGCCTCCGCGACGCGCTGCTCGAGCTGCCCACTACCACCAAGTGGGAAAAAATCGCGCTCAGCACACTCGTGATGGATTTGCGCCGGGTTCAGGTCGGTTTGAGCGTTCAATATCTGGACGGTGACGCTGAAGATGTGGAAACGTTCTTGGCAAAAAATCCGCAGAGCCTCAAACGTTACGACGCGACGCTCGCCGAGGTGCAGCGTGGCGGCGGGGTGGGGCTCGCGAGTGGCGAGGTGTTGCGGGGGTTGCTGGAAGGGTTGTTGGCAGCTTAGTGCCGACGGGTACGTTCGCGCTTTGCAAACCGGCGTACCCGCAGCTGAGCTTGACTTCGGGTTAAAAAAACGCGGCCACGACCCTGTTGAGTTGCAGCAGTCCGGCGGGCGTCACCCGCAGATAAGGGCCGCAGTACTCGGTCAAGCCGATATCATTTAGAGAGTGCAAGACGTCGTGGTAGCGCGCCTTAACGTCGAACCCGGCACGTCTGCTCAGATCATCCGTAGCGACCCCGCGCCGCGTTCTGAGGCCGGTCATCAGCACGTCCTGAACGAACGTTTCGGAGTCTACAGGTAATACGTCCGGCTTCTCCCCCGCCAACCAACCCTTGATAGGCAGGTTCGTGCGGCGCTCCCCGATAAGCCCAGGCGACGGCACAAAACTCGCTGCCGACGGTCCCAGCGCCAGAAAATGTTCACCCGACCAGTAGACGCCGTTATGCTTCGCTTCGAACCCCGGTTTGGCGTGGCTCGAGACCTCATAGCGCCCCAACCCGTACCCCGACAGGATTTCGTCGGCCAACGCGTAATCGTCAGCTTCTTTGTCTTCGTCCACCCGGACGCCGCGCCGCGCAAACGGGGTGTTCGGTTCAACTGTCAGGTTGTAAACGCTTACGTGCGGGACAAAGGTCTGCGCGAGCGTATGCAGGTCTTGCGCGGCGTCTTGTCCCGGAACCGCAGTGATCAAGTCGGCGGAGACGGTAAAGCCCGCGTCTAGCGCCATTTCGACGGCGGACAAACCTTCACGCCCGGTGTGCTGCCGTCCTAAAAACTTTAGAACATCGTCTTGCGCCGATTGCAGCCCGATAGAAAGGCGATCAAACCCGAGCGCCCGAAACGTCTCTAAGCGCGCCCGGTCGAACGTTAGCGGGTCGGCCTCGAGCGTCGTCTCTTGCAGGGCCGGAAAGCCCCACGTCTCCCTCAGCGTCTCTACGACAAACGTCAACTCATCGTCCTTCAGGTGCGACGGCGTGCCGCCACCAAAATAAACCGTGTCTAGCGCGTCCGGAAACTCGGCGTAAAGGTCTAAAGCTTCGGCTCGTAATCGCTTTAGATACGCCGCCACCAAACCTTCGCTCCGCCGCATTTTGTGAAAATCGCAGTAGGGGCAGATTTTGGGGCAGAACGGCACGTGGAGGTAGAGCGAGCGCGGCACTCTCCCAGTTTAGCGGCTCGGCAGAGCTGGCCGGGTTGTGCGCAGCCGGGGCGCACGAAAAAGCCCCCTTGCGGGGGCTTGTCATTTCAGCTTAGGTTTACTGCTCGAGCTGCGCGAGCTGATCCGCCAAGATGCCGTTCGCCTCTTCGTTGACGTCGGCGAGCGTCTGCGCGACGTCGGCACCGTTGGTAATCTTAGCCGTCGCTTGCTCGACCGCGTCACGGACGAAATCGTAACCGGGAACGGGCGGTTCGGCTTCACCGTACTCGAGCAGCTTAAACGCGTCGGCGTAACCGGGATTCTCTTCGAAGTAGTCCGTCATCCCATCGGCAACGCTCTTACGCACCGGGAAATACCCCGTCGCACGCGCCCAACGCGCCTGCACGTCGGCGCTGGTAAAGTACTTGAGGAACACCCACGCCGCAACCTCACGCTCCGGAGTGTGCTTCGGCATACTGACCGAAGAACCGTAAACGTCTTGTACCGGGTTTGCGCCCTTATGCGGCAGCGCCCCGACACTCCAAGCAAACTTGGCTCCCTCATCGACGGCGCTCGTATAAAAGGGCAAGCCGGAGGTCGAGCCGGTCGTAAAGAGCGTGCGCCCTGCCCCGAAGTCGGTCTGGTCGCCGTACTGCTCGGTTACAACGCTAATGCAACCATCGTCAATCAGCTTTTGCAAAAAATTCATCGCTTCGGTGGTTGCGGAGCCGTCATAGGTAAACTGATTGGTTTGGTTGTCGTAGATAGTGCCGCCGAAAGCAAACGTCCAGGCAGCGACGTGTGAAGCGTCGGCGACGTCGAGTTCGTAGCCGGTACTGTTACCCCCACCGGTCGCGCCGCTGTAGGCTGTTTTAGAAGCAGCGCAGGTCATTTCGCGGAACGCGTCGGGCGTTTGTGGCGGCCCGTCAAAACCGAGTTCTTCGAGCCAGTCGCTGTTGTAGTAGAGCATCTCCATCGAACGGTTCGGCGGAAACCCGAGCCGCGCGTTGTCGAAAGTCGGAAACACGTCTTGCTCTAAAAAGTTGGGGTAGAAGTCATTCAGGTCTTCTTCAGAGAGTCCCCATTTGCTGCTCTTTACGAGCGGCGACATATCGGCGAGGGCGTTACCTAACTGATACGTGGCAGCTTGGTTTTGATAGGCCAAGACCAGGTCGGGCGCAGCGTCGGTATTGAGGAGGGGCAACATCTTCTGGAAGATATCGCCGTAATCCCCTTGGTTCGAGGCCGTTACGGTAATGCCGTACTCGTTCGAGCTGTTAAACTCTTTGACGACTTGATCGAAGAGTTCCTCGCGCCGATCGGTATAGTTATGCCAGTAAGTAATCTTTTGTCCGCTCGGATCGACGTTTTCGTAGTTGGTTTGGGCTGTAGCTGTACCAAAAACAGTGGTCGCAACAAGCGCCGCAACAATAAGTAATTTCATTCGGTGATGTCCCCTTTCAAAGACGCGCTAACCTCTTTTAATCACAACGCCTTTATGTCATGACTTTATCAGCCTTTGAGCCCGGAGGTGGCGATTCCTTCGGTAAACTGTTTTTGCGTAAAGAAGTAGAGGATCAAAACCGGTACGATGCTGATCACCGACGCCGCCATCAGCAGGTGCGTTTGCGTCCCCGCTTCGTTTTGAAAGTTGTACAACCCGACCATAAGGGGCCGCCAAGTGGTGTCGGTCGTAACCAAAAGCGGCCATAAAAAAGAGTTCCAAGAGGTTACGAAGCCGAAGAGCGTGACGGTCAAGAGTACAGGACGGCTCATCGGTACGACGACCCTCAGCAAAAACCGCAGGTGCCCGGCCCCGTCGAGTTGCGCGGCGTCCCACAGTTCGGTGGGCAACCGGGCGAAAAACTGCCGGAGTAAAAAGATCGAAAAGGCGCTTCCCATAAACGGCACCGTAAGCGCGGGCAACGTATTAAACCAGCTCCCCCAGGGGATGATGTCGCCACGAATCAGGAGAAAGTTCGGGATAAAGGTCACGGTTTCAGGGATCATCAGGCTCGCGAGCAGCACCGTAAAGATGAGGTCACGGCCAGGAAAAGAAATACGCGCGAAGGCGTAGGCGGCGAGCGTCGAGGTGACAAGTAGACCCAGCAGGGTCACGCCGGTGATGACGACGCTGTTAAGAAAATAGTGCGCGAAGTCCGCGCGGTTCCACGCCTCGAGGTAATTGCCGAACTGCGGCGTACCGGGGACGAGCTTACGGTTGATCGTCTCACCGAGGGTCATCAGTGAGGTCGAAAGCATCCAGGCAAACGGCAGTACGGCGAGCGCGGCACTAAAGCTAAGGACGAGATAAAGCGGCAGCTGCGACATCTGAAACGGTGTAGCAGGCGAACCTGTGCGGCGCACAGGTTCGTCCGGCAGAGCGCCTCCCAAGGTTTTAGCCATAAAAGACCCGCCGCCCTAACACGCGTTGTTGAAACAAGGTAAACCCCAAAATCAGCAAAAACAAGACGATAGACTGCGCGGCGGCCTGGCTGAAGTTGCTCGAGCGGTAAAACGAATCGAAAATGACCAGGCTCGCGGTATCGACACTGTCTTGCGCAAAGGGTGTCCGCATCACGTAGAGATGGCTGAACGCCTGAAACGTTCCGATAAAGCCCAGTAAGACGAGGTAAAACGTCACGGGCGACAGTAGCGGCAGCGTGATATTCCAAAAACGCGCCGCGCTTCCGGCCCCGTCAAGCTCGGCAGCTTCGTAGAGGTCTTGGGGTATGTCGCCGAGGCCAGCTAAAAAGACCACGACGTTCCAACCGACGTAGGTCCAGACCCCGAACAAGATGATGGTTACGAGCGCGAAGCTCGGCCCGGCCCAGAGTCCCGGCAAGTTGAGCCCCCACAGCTCTGTGAGGGGGCGGGACTCAGCCAGCCACGCCTGCACCGGGAACCCGAGAGAAGTGGTGATCGTGTTGGCCAGGCTGGTTTCACGGGCCGAAAAGATCACCCCGAAGACCACCGCGCTCGCCACCAGCGGCGTGATGTAAGGGAGAAAAAAAAGGATACGAAAGAGCACCCGGCCCCGCAGCTTTTGGTGCAACAGTACGGCTAAAAAGAGCGCCAGCGCAAGCTGCAGGGGAATCGTGCCGAAAGCGTAAAAGAGAGTGATCACCAGGCTCGTCCAGAAGGTATCGTCGCCCACACGCAGCATCTGCTGCCAGCCGAGCGCGACGCTGACCCCGGCGATGAGGAGTGCAAACACCGCGAGGAATTTCGGAACGCGGCGCGAGTTGGACTTAAACGCGTCGGTCCAGAGCCAGTGCGCGACTAAGATCAGCGTCAGACCGCCGAAAAAGGCGAGCGCGGCAGGCCAAGAGCCGAACAGCTTAAGGTACTGCTCGAGCCCGGTAAAGCGGCCTTTAACGACGCGCCAACCGTAGAGACTCATATAAAACGAATAGAGAATCGGAAGCAGGCCGAAAATGGCGATCAGCAGCGCGGCAGGCAAGATAAAAAGGTAGCCTGTCGCCGTTTCACGGCGGCGGCGAGACCCGTGAGCACTCATCGGCGTACCGACACGGGCCGAGACTTTGGAGCAGCGGGGATGAGATACGTTCGCGCCATCACAACCTAATCATGACGAGCCTAGTAGGAGGATGTCAACGCACTGTCAGACTACCTCGCCGGACTATCTTGGCAGATTGTTCTGAAGTTGTGCGAAAAATTGGTTGCGTCCGCTGAAGGCGTGCTGAGAATACAGCATATCGCAGGGAGAATACGGTTCAGGGAGTTCTCTATGCTGGGTTTTATGTTCTACCTTCTCGCTTCGCTCAACCGACGTTTAAGGGTAGCGCATTATTCGGCGATGTCTGTATCAGCTCGGCAGGTCGGTTAAGCTGAGCGTGTGTCCCCCTCTTCCAAACGCTTTACCCGGCGCACGCCGACAAACGCCGACAAACGCCCTGAACCGAAACAAACCCCGAGACCCGCTGCGCGTACAACTGCTTTAAACACGACGTACGAGGCCGAGGTGTTGCCGGGCCTCGAGCCCTTTACGCTCGCCGAACTTAAAACCGTTACGGGCGTGCAGCAGGTCAAACAAGAAGCGGGCGCAGTCGCGTTCCGGTATGTCGGCGACGCCGCGAAACTCTCAAGCTTGCGAACGGTCGTTTCGGTGTATCAAGTTTTGACCTTCGCCGTGCCGCGCCCCAAAGCGCTGCTCGGACACGAACACCTCTCGAGGCTCGTCAAAGAGGTCGAGGTGCGAACGGCGAAAGAAACGTTTGAGGGGTTTCGTTTAAGCGCTGCTGGAGACGATTCGGCTGTTTTTAAGCGTTTAGGTGAAGAAATAGCCAAGGCAACCGGGTTGCGGGAAGACGCCGAGGGCGACCTCCTCATCAGGGTGCGGCGGGCACCGGCAGGGGAACAGGCAAGACAAACACCCGGTTGGGAGGTGCTGTTGCGCCTGACCTCGCGCCCTCTCTCCGCGAGAACGTGGCGCGTTTGCAACCTGCCGGGCGGCCTCAACGCGGCGCTCGCGGCGGTGATGGCCGGCCTCGCTGAGATCAAACCCGGTGAGCGTGTCTTTAACCCGCTGTGCGGCTCCGGGACGCTGCTCGTTGAAGCTGGACTCGAGGCTGGACTCGGCGGCGTCGAACTCAGTGGGCTTACAGGCTGCGAGCTCGCTCCGGCGGCGCTTACGTGCAGCGCACAAAATATGGCGGCAGCGGGCCTCGCTGCGGAGCTGTTCGAGGCTGACGCGGCCGCCACGGGGCTCCCCGAAGGCAGCGTCGATGTTTTCTTGAGCGATCCGCCGTGGGGCGACGCGGTAGGGACGCACCAGGATAACGCCGCGCTCTATCCGGCCTTGTTAAGCGAGTGCGCGCGTATCGCTGCGCCGGGGGCACGGTTTGTCCTGCTGACGCACGAGGTTCGGTTGCTCGAACGCACCTTGCAGGCCCAAAACGTTTGGCAGTTGGAGGCGCAGTTTCGGGTTTTTCACGGCGGGCACTACCCAAGGGTTTATTTGCTTAAGAAGGCCCAAGCGTGATAAGATTGCAAAGTTTTGGCTCGAGCATAACAAACCGTCGAGCGAGAGGTGACTATGGCAAAAGTGTGTGCAATCTGTGGGAAGAAACCCATCGTCGGAAATAAGGTCGTGCAGAGCGGTAAAGCCAAACGTGAAGGCGGCGTCGGTAAAAAAACCACCGGCATCACCAAGAACTGGAAGCTGCCGAATTTGCAACGCGTCAAGGTCTTAAAGGGCGGTCACGCCCACGCCGCCCGCGTGTGCACCTCGTGCATCCGCTCAGGTCGAACGATCAGCGCGTAAACGCGACCGACTACCCTCTAAGGAGCCCTTCGGGGCTCTTTTTTGTCGTGACGCAGACCGAACTACTGGCTTAGGGCACTGGGAACCTGGCACTCGTGATGGGGAAACCGATGACAAAGCGTTACCCGGCCGTAGAGCCTTATACCTCCGGGACCCTCGAGGTCGGTGACGGTCACACGATGTACTACGAAGAGGTCGGTAACCCTCTGGGTACACCTGCCGTCTATCTGTACGGCGGCCCCGGCGGGAGCGCTACCCCCGGCGCACGCCGCAACTTCGACCCGGACGCCTACCGCGCCGTGCTTTTCGACCAGCGCGGGTGTGGGCGCAATCGTTCACTGGCCTCGGACGCCGGGGCTGACCTGCGTACCAACACCACCGATCATCTTGTCCGCGACCTCGAGCGTTTACGCGAGCAGCTCGGTATAGAAAGGTGGGTCGTCGTCGGGGTCTCGTGGGGCGTGACGCTCGCGCTGGTCTACGCCGAACGCTACCCAGAAAGGGTCAGCGGCATGGTGCTCGGCGCGGTGACGTCGGGCTCGAGACGTGAAACCGAGTGGATCACGCGCGATATGGGCCGAATCTTTCCCGAAGAATGGGAGCGCTTCATCTCAGTCGTTCCTGAAGCTGAACGCAGCGGGAACCTGTCGGCGGCTTACGCCCGGTTACTGAGTGACCCCGACTCGCAAATACATGAACGCGCGGCGCTCGAGTGGTGCCGCTGGGAAGACGTTCACGTCTCGCTGACACCGGGTTGGGAGCCGAGCCCGCGTTTTGAGGACCCGCAGTTTCGGCTCGGTTTCGCCCGGTTGGTTACGCACTACTGGCGTCACGGTTGCTTTTTAGCTGACGGCGAGGTCTTCGCCGGTCTGCACCGTTTGGCCGGTATCCCGGCAGTGCTGATCCACGGACGCCGGGATATTTCGGGGCCGCTCGACACCGCTTGGACGTTGCACCGCGCCTGGCCCGGCAGCGAGTTGGTCATTCTGGAGGGTGCCGGGCACGGTGGCGTCGGTTTTCCGGAAGCGATGACGGCTGCTTTGGACGGGTTTCGCAGCTTACGCTAGGTTTGGTTGAACGGAACTCGAGTCTCCCCAACCCAAGCATCCCACATTCAGCAGGTGCAAGGGCGCGTGCTAAACTCAGCGCGTGGGTAACAACGTAAACGACGCACGCGCCAAACGCGAAGCGAAGAGAAATCCGACGGCGTTCGAAGTAGTCTGGCGTAACGTCTGGGTACGGGCGGTGGTGCAGCTCGTGGTGCTCGTCGGCGTCGTCTGGATTTTGATCCATTTTCGCGCCAACTACGCGTTCGCGCTCCAAACCGCGCTGATCGGCTTTGTCATCGCCTACATCTTAAATCCGCTGGTGGACGGTATGGGCCGTATCCATATCCGCCGCGCTCCGGCGACGGTCATCGTTTATATTCTGATCGTGCTGCTCCTTGTTTTCGGCACCTACTTGCTGACGCAGATCGTGACGCAGCTCGGGCGCTTCGTCAACGCGGTACCGAGAGCCATTGACGCGCTTAGACCGCTCATTACCAACGCCTCAGGCTTTTTTGCGAGTTGGCAGGATCAGCTACCGGACTTTTTAACCAAACGTTTCGGCGTCGCTGCCGGGAGCGACAACGTTTCGCGCGAGGTTGAGGCGCGCATTGTCGCACTCTTTGACCAGGCGTCAACAGGTCTTACCAACTTGCTCGAGAGGTTCCTCAACCAGGGGCCGGGCTTTTTACTCTCGGGCGCGACCGGGATTTTCTCGACCACGTTGCAAGTTTTTTTGATTCTGGTGGCGAGCGCCTACTTTCTCAACGACTTTCCTAAATTTATCGCCAACTTCAAGCGCTTTATCCCGGTTCGTTACCGCGCCATCTACGAAGACATCGGTAAAAAAGCGGACACCGCCGTCGGCGGGTACTTGCGTGGGCAACTGCTGATCGCCCTCGTGCTGGGGATTTTTCTTTACATCGGCCTGCTGCTAATCGGTATCAAGTTGCCGCTGGCGATCAGCTTTTTAGCGGCGGTGCTCAATCTGGTGCCTTACCTGGGCTCGATTGTCGGGGCGATTCCAGCGATTTTGTTGGGCCTCACCACGCAAACACCCTTTACCTCGGCGCTGCTGGTGATCATCTTGTTTATCGTCGCCAATCAGTTAGAGGGCAACCTGCTCTCCCCTTTTATCTTGTCGCGCTCGACCAACCTGCACCCGGTCACGGTGCTCATTGCGATTACCTTCGGCCTCGGAACGTTCGGTCTGGTCGGGGCGATTTTTGCCGTTCCGACGGTGGCGCTCGGAAAGCTTGTGCTCGAGACCTACTTGCTCAAACGTCCAGCGTTTACCGGCGCAGGCCCGAACGTCGAGGTCTATCCTGTGGAGGACGCCGGAAAGACGCAAGATCAAGAAATTACGGAGCGCGCGCCCGACCCCGACCGGGGAGCCGGGTAAGGGTAGACTAGGGCGTGTCAAGAGAACAGGTAACGGTTAAACGTGTAAGGCGCGGGCCAGCCGCTAAACCCAGCGGTAAGGCGCGAAAGTCCAAGGGTACAAAAGCAGGGGGCGACCTCGAGGTCGTCGGACTCGTTTTGCTGGCGCTCGGCGTGTTGCTTTTGGGGCTTTTACTCCCGCTCCCGACCGGCGAACTCGGAGCGCTTTTACGCGAGTTGCTGGTCGGGCGTATCGGTTTCGGCGCGTACCTGCTGCCGTGGCCGCCGCTCGTTTTAGGGGGGCTTTTTTTGCTCCGACAGGCTCCTAAAGTATGGCCGAGGGCGGTGGCCGGTTACGCGGTCACGGCCCTCGGCGTGTGGCTGCTACTTTCACTTATTCAACCTGCCGGTCTGACCGGCGGTAGCTGGGGCCAAGCTTTGCGTGCAAGCGTCGGCAGCGGCGTCGGTATCTTAGCGCTGGTCGTCGCCATACTTGTCATCTCGGTAGGACTCGACATCTTGTTGGCCTATCCGCCGACGACCCTCTTGCGTAGCGGTACCCGGCGCAGCGTGCTGGGCGTGCAGCGGGCGGTAAGCGGCGGCCGAACGGTGCGGCGTAAGGTCAAAGACCGGGCCGCGTTTAGAGCTGACGTAGCACTCCTCAAAAAGCGCCTGCGAGGGCTTTCACACGGGCTTAACGCGCTCGGCGGGCTCTACCCCGGAAGCGCCGAACTGACGCACTGGCAGAGCGCGGTCGGCGAGGCCCACGACAAGCTCAAATACGCCGACCCGGAAATTCTAAACGACACCGAAACGGACGTGCGGGCGTGGGAAGAGGCGCTCGGCACCTTTACGGCGGCTCGAGCTACCGAACTGGGCGCGCAGCTAGAAGACGAAGGGCTCCGGGGTTTTGAAACTCGGCAGGGCGACCTCGCCGAGCGGCTCGCCGAACCGTTGAATGACCGGACGCTCGACGGTGTGCGGAAGCTTTTGGGCCTCGAGCACACCGCGCTCGGGGAACGCTACAACCGCCTCCTACGCGAACGTGACCTGTCGGCCGCGTCGCTCGGCGACGCCGACCCCGGGGCGCTGGTACGGGCCTCGAGCCTTCACACCGAGCGGGTCGCCACCTTCGGCGAGGTGGCCACGTCACAGACGGCCCTGAAAAATGACGCGGCGCTCCTGAGTCCTTGGGATGAGCTGTTAGCCCGCGTCGCCGAGTTGCAAGACGATTATCCGAACAGCACCGCCCTGACGACGTTCGGTACGGAACTCCACGCCTCGCTCCAAAAGGGTCGTCCGGCGCTGCAAAAGCTGGACGACCAGACCAAAGCGTTAGAGGCGTTGACCGACTCGTTGGGGGTCGTCTTAGGGGAACCGGACTCGTCTGGATTTGAAGAATTTGAAGACGTTGCCGACAGCGAAGATGATGAGGCGGACAATACGACCTCCGAACCTGAACCCCAGCCGGTGCAAGTGCTCGCCCTCGAGCCCGAAGCAGACGACCTCGAGCCTACCGAGCCCGTCCCCGAAGTCGGCGGCATCCCGGTTCAGCTACCGCCACTCACGCTGCTCGACGCCCCCGAACCCAATCAGGACGATCCCGCGACGCAAAACCGCGAGGTTCGGGCGCGCATCACTAAAATCGACGAAACGTTGGCGAATTTCCGCCTCCAGGGGCGGGTCGTCGCGTCGGTACGTGGCCCGACCGTGACGCGGTTCGAGGTCGAACCGGCTCCGGGCGAGAAGATCAGCCGGTTTTCCGGGTTGTCCGACGACCTGGCACTGGCGATGGCCGTCGGGTCGGTGCGGATCGAAGCGCCGATTCCGGGCAAGAGCGTGATCGGTTTAGAAGTCCCGAACGCTCACCGCGACCTGATCAAGTTTCGTGAAGCCGCCGAGTCGCCGCCGTTTCGCCGCGCCAAGGCCCGGTTGCCGCTCATTTTAGGTAAAAGCATCGACGGTGAGATGGTCGTCGGCGACCTCGTCCGGATGCCGCACCTGCTGATCGCCGGTTCGACCGGGTCGGGCAAATCGGTTGCGGTCAATACGCTCATCGGCTCGCTCCTCTACCGTTTTTTACCGACCGAGCTGAGATTCCTGATGATCGACCCGAAGATGGTCGAGCTGACGCCCTTCGACGGCGTGCCGCACCTCCTCCGCCCGGTCGTTACCAACCCCAACGACGCCGCCGGGGTGCTGCTCGGTTTAGTCGCGCACATGGAGCGCCGCTACAAGATGATGAGTAAAATCGGCGCGAAAAACCTGGATCAGTACAACCAAAAGGCGCGCACCTTAGACATGCCCGAGTTGCCCTTTATCATTATCATCATCGACGAGTTGGCCGACCTGATGATTACCAGTCCTAAAGAGGTCGAATCGGCGATTATGCGCCTCGCGCAGATGGCGCGGGCCACCGGGATGCACTTGGTGCTGGCGACGCAGCGCCCGAGCGTCGATATTTTGACGAGCTTAATTAAAGTCAACGTTCCGGCGCGAGTCGCGTTCGCCGTGTCGAGCGGGCACGACTCGAGAACCATCCTCGACACGATGGGGGCCGAACGCCTGACCGGGTCGGGCGATATGCTCTTTTACCAACCGGGGCTCGTCAAACCGACCCGTTTGCAAGGCCCTTTTATCAGCGAAGACGAGATTTTCGCGCTCGCCAGCTTTTTGCGGCGGCAGTACTTCGACGACGATTTTGTCGAGGCGTACGGTTCGGATTTCGACCCGCCCCCCCTAGACGAAAGCTCGGCTTCAGGGATGATCGACTGGAACGACGAAAAGCTGCGCGAAGCAGCGGAACTCGTCATCCGCGACGATTACGGCAGCGTCTCGAGGTTGCAGCGCCGCCTGTCGGTCGGGCACGCGCGGGCCGGAAAGCTGATGGACTCGCTTGAAGCGCTCGGTATCGTCGGGCCGCATATGGGCTCGAAACCTAGGGAGGTACTGGTGGCGTATGAAGAGTTGCCGAACATCTTTGGTAAGTAAGGTTGTAAAGCGCTATGCTGACGCATGAGTGTTAAAGCACTGGAACCGCTCGAGATGAGCTACGAAGCGTTTCTCGAGTGGGCGGATGAGGATACGCAGGCGGAGTGGGTCGATGGTAAGGTCGTGCTGATGAGTCCGCCTTCTGAGCATCATCAAGACCTGTCGGATTTTCTTACCGCGCTCATGCGCCACTTTGCTGAAGCGCACGGTTTAGGTAAAGTGCGTTCAGCTCCCCTCCAGATGAAGCCGGGGCCGGACTCGCCGGGACGAGAACCCGATCTCTTATTCGTTGCAACCGAGAACCTTGATAGACTTCAGAAAAACCGTCTTGCTGGCCCCGCTGACCTTGCCGTTGAGATTATCAGCCCGGAAAGCCGTGCGAGAGACAGGGGCGAAAAATTTTACGAATACGAGCAAGCAGGCATCAAAGAATACTGGCTGATCGACCCTGACCGGGAGCGAGCTGAGTTTTACCGGCTCGACGCGCGCGGTATCTACGAATTGGTACAGTTGGGGGACGGTGTTTTCGAGAGCGCAGTGTTGCCGGGACTCAAGCTAGAACCCGCTTGGTTTTGGCAAGAGCCGTTACCGCCGCTTTTGAGCATTTTGAAACTCTGGCAGCTCGTTTAAGCTTGACACCACGGATAGCAGAGCGCACACTTACGACATGAATAAAGCTTGGCTCATAGGCTTATCCTTTACTTTCCTATCAGTGCTGACGGCTTGTGGTGGGGACGGTGGGCTTTGTTCGGTGGCGCTCGAGGGTCAACTCGTACCTACCTGCAACCCGGTACGGCCTGGGCTTTCGGTAAGTCCGATAGGTTTTTGGCAGGGCACCTTTACAACTACAACCGGCGGCTCGGAAACAGTACCTTTTACTGCTGAGATTACCCAGGCTAAGGCGGGAAGTACCAACTATGCTGGCGTTTTTACAGTGAGCGGTAAGGTCTATAACGTCACTGGCTTCTACCACGGCACAAATGACGAAGGGGAAATTTTTATCTTTGAGATACCCCTGGACGAACTTCAGCCCACCGTTTCACCAGTTGAGTTCTACGGCATGAGGTGGTCAGGGCCGCTAACCGAGAACACGTATTCAGGCGGCTGGTTTTTTAACAGCGAGACGGCAAACCGTACACCGGCTGGGGAGTTTAGGCTCGAGCGTCTCCCCTAACCCTACGCCCTAAACCGCTATTCACCCAGATAAGACGAAAGCGCACTTCTGACCGAATAGTTCGACCACTCTTTAAGAAAGTTCGAGCTGCTCCACGCTTTGTCGAGTCCGACGCCCGACACGATCTCGATACCGAGCTTTTCACATACGTCCCACTCGGGGATGTTGGTGTGGTCAACGCGGTCGCCGCCTTTGGTAAAGACGTGCGGTTTAAGTTGACGGAGCGCTTCACGAACCGTCGAATCGTTTTCGATTTCAAACGGCACCACGTAGTCAACTTCACGGATACACGACACGACCGCTGAACGCGTCGCCAAATCCATAAACGGTTTGCCCTTTTTGGCGCTCAAAAAAGCGTCTCCGTTAACCACGACGACGAGCGTGTCGCCGTAGCTTTTGGACTCGATCAGGCAGCTGGCGTGACCGGGGTGGAGGGGGTCGAAGCCGCCCGAGGTGCAGACGACGCGGCCCAGCGATTCGCGCAAGGTGTCGAACTTTTCGAAACTGACGATCTCAGCGTATTTCATCACTAGATTCTACCCCTTTAACCGGCGTCTTTTAGCCCCTGCTTAGCTACTGGCCGAAACGCCGTTCGCGCGCCTGAAAACTTCTCAAGGCCCGTAAAAAATCGACGCGCCGAAAGCTCGGCCAGAAGGCGTCACAAAAATAGTACTCGCTGTACGCGGCTTGCCAGAGCAAAAAACCCGACAACCGGACCTCACCGGAGGTGCGGACGATAAAATCCGGGTCGGGCGAGCCTGCGGTGTAGAGGTGCCGCTCGATCTCGCCTACGGTGACCTTCTCGGCGAGTTCGGTAAGGTTCTTGACGCCCAAGGCTTGTTCCCGTAGGAGGTTCTGCACCGCCGCGACGATCTCTTCTCGCCCGCCGTAACCGATGGCGACGTTCAGCTGCCGCTCGCTATAGTGAGCCGTCGCGGTTTCTACCTCTTGCAGCGCCGCGCGCACGTCTTCAGGAAAGTCAGAGGTGTTGCCGATGACCCGCACCCGCACCTGGTTTTCGTGAATTTTGGGGTCTTCGACCATCATTCGCGCTTGCCGCGCAAACAGGCTGTGCAGGTGCGACACCTCCGTTTCGGCGCGGCCCCGGTTGTCACTGCTAAACCCCCACAAGGTGACGTGGCGGATGCCCAGGTCAAAGCACCACTCGAGCACTTCGCGCGCTTTACCCGCGCCGTAATCGTGCCCGGTGGCCACGTCCAAGCCGATACTTTTGGCAAAGCGGCGGTTACCGTCCATAATCAGGCCGATATGTTTGGGCAGCGGGCCGAGCACGACGCTGCGCTCGAGCCTGCTTTCGTAAAGCCAGTAGAGGGGTTCGGTTAGTCTCTCCCAAACACCCATCACGCGTTGAACGGAAAGAGCGGGCAGCGTCACAAAGTCCAGTTTACTGCGTTTATCTCTCTACCTGCAGCTTGACCCGGTACAACCTTCACGGCTCAGCCTCGGTCGCTTTGTCGTCGTTTGACCGTCACTTAGCCCTTGCCCTGTGCATATTGCGTCCTAAAGTACGCAGCCTGCTCCGCCTTGCTCCCCTGCCACCACGCCCGGTTCGCCTCGTACCAGCTGATGACCTCGGCGACGCCCTCGGCAAAGGTGACTTGCGGGCTCCAGTCAAGCTCGCGCTGCGCCTTGGAGATGTCGAGCGCGTAGCGGTAATCGTGCCCGGGACGGTCTTTGACGTGGGAGAGCAAGCTTTCAGGTTTACCGAGTGCGCCGAGTATGGTGTGGGCAACAGTAAGCCCATCGGTTTGGTTTTGCCCGCCCAAGTTGTACGCCTCGCCGGATTTGCCCCGGAGCAGCGCCGCGTGAATCCCGCGTGCGTGATCGGAAACGAAGATGTAATCGCGGATCGCCCTACCCGAGCCGTAGACGGGTAGCGGCAGGTCGTCTAGGGCGTTGGTGACGAAGAGCGGGATGACCTTTTCAGGAAACTGATGCGTGCCGTAGTTGTTGCTGCCGCGCGTAATCACCGTGTCTACACCATAGGTCGTGTTGTACGCCTGCACCAGCAGGTCACCACCTGCTTTCGACGCGCTGTAGGGGCTGCGCGGGCGAAAAGCGTCGTCTTCACGGCTAAAGCCTGTCTGCACCTCGCCGTAAACCTCATCGGTCGAAACGTGCAGAAGCCGAATACCGCGTTCACGGGCCGCTTCTAAAAGAACGCGCACCCCCTCGACGTTGCTCCGGATAAAGGGGGCGGCGTTTTGAATCGAACGGTCAACGTGGGTTTCGGCGGCGAAATTGACCACCGCGTCGCAGCCAGAAAGTGCGCCCAAAACCGCTTCAGGGTCGGCGATGTCGCCCTTGATAAAGGTGTAGCGCGGGTCGGCCTCAAAATCTTTTAAGGTTGCGGGGTTGGCCGCGTAGGTCATCAGGTCGAGGTTGACGATATTGATTTCGTGTTCGGTTAAGAGCAGACGGACGTAGCTCGAGCCGATAAACCCGAGTCCGCCGGTGACAAGTAGTTTGTTTATTTTCTTTACCGTCATCCTCTATCCTCCGCCCACAGTTCAGCGCCGAAAAAGTCCCACGGCAAACGCCCTTCGTTGGGCCGTTTCAGATTAAACTGCTGGTTCATCGCGTAGAGCAGCGTAGCTCCGTCCGGCCCGGCCTGGTAGCCGTGGGCGACGCCCGCCGGGATGTAGAGCTGCGTCGGCTCTTCACCGGAGAGCACCACCCCTCGCCGGTTGCCTTCGGTTTCGGACCCGGCTCGGAGGTCGATGAGCCAGACTTTAAGCTGACCGTCAATTACCGTCCAGAGTTCGTGTTGCGGTTCGTTGGGGTGGATATGAAAGGCGTTGATCCGCCCCGGTTCGGCGTGCGACACGCTCAGCTGCCGCAGTTCAAATTCAACCGGCAGGTTTTCAACGCTGCCCCCCGTCACGCGGGCGTACTCCATAAAGAACCCGTTGTCGCTCCGCTGTTTTTTCAGCTTGTGGAGCCAGACGCCCTCCAGTTCAGGGGCAGGCGGATAGTCTTGAAAGGTGAGCGCGCGCGTCGCGGCGTCTGAAAGCTTGGTCATAGGGAATCCTTTGCAGCGAGTTGAAGCCGGATGTCGCGCCAGCGGCGCGTGTCCAAGCTGATGTCATCGGGTAAGTCTACGCCCGCAGCGATTTTCGAACCGGGTTCGACTGTATTGCTCCGCCGCCGCGCCAGCTCGAGCACACTTTTGCGCTCGGTAGCGATATGCAGCGTATCGAACGGTACCGCGTCCAGGTGACGAATCGCCAACGCAATTTCAGGTGCGATCACATCGACGTAATCTTGACTCGTATAGACGTCCTTAAAGGCAGTGGGGTAGGGCCATTCGCGGGGCCGAAAACTCGTGCGGATGATGAGATGACGCGGCGCGACCCGGGCGACCTCTTCAGCAACGAGTTTGGATAAAGCGTAGGTGTTTCTCACCGGGCCTACCGGGTCGTCTTCGGCGTAGCCACCGGTGTCGCCGTAAAACACGTAATCGGTTGAGATGTGAGCGAGCGGCACCTCACCCAAAGCTTTAATCAGGTTGCGTGTGCCGCCGACGTTGACCGACCAGCAGCGTGCCCGGTCGGTCTCGGCTCCTTTGACGTCGGTATAGGCGGCGGCGTGAACGACGGCGCTCGGGCGATATTTCGCCAGTGCCGCCTCGACACTCCTTGGCTGCGTCAAGTCCAGTTCATTGCTAGGGGGCGCGGCGACGTCGGGAAGTAACCCCTGCAGCTCTGTGCCTAGCCGCCCACTGCCGCCGGTCAGCAAGATCATCTGCGCTCACCCGGACGATCCCGGACCAGCTCGAGCAGATACTGCCCGTACCCGGTTTTGGCCATCGGCGCAGCGAGTTCTTCGACCTCGGCAGCGCTGATCCAACCCTTACGGTAGGCGATCTCTTCCAAACACGCGACCTTGAGCCCTTGGCGCGCCTCGATGGTTTCGACGAAGTTGCACGCCTGCAAGAGCGACTCGTGCGTGCCGGTATCGAGCCACGCCATCCCGCGCCCCAAAAGCTCGACGCGCAGCTCGCCGCGCGCTAGATAAGCGTTGTTGACGTCGGTGATTTCCAGCTCGCCGCGGGGTGAGGGGGTGAGTCCGGCGGCGATCTTTAGCGCCCGGTTGTCGTAAAAGTAAAGCCCGGTCAACGCGTAGTTGGATTTGGGCTCAGTAGGTTTTTCTTCCAAACTGACCGCTTGTCCGTGGGCGTCGAACTCGACGACGCCGTACCGCTCCGGGTCGCGGACGTAGTAACCGAACACCGTCGCGCCACCCGACGCCTCAACCTGCTCGGCAGCTCTTTTAAGCTGCTGCGAAAAACTCTGTCCGAAAAAGATATTGTCTCCTAAAACCAAGCACACCGCGTCGTCACCGACAAAATCACGCCCAATCGTTAGAGCCTGGGCCAACCCCTTGGGTTCGGCTTGTTCGGCGTAGGAAAAGCTTACCCCCCACTGCGAACCGTCGCCTAAAAGCCGTTTGAAGCTCGGCAGGTCGAAGGGCGTGGTGATCACTAAAATCTCGCGGATATCGGCGAGGAGCAAGGCCGAAATCGGGTAGTAGACCATCGGTTTGTCGAACACCGGGATGAGCTGTTTGCTGACGCCCCGCGTCGCGGGGTAGAGGCGTGTCCCTGAGCCCCCTGCCAGGATAATGCCTTTCATAGGTTTACCTTATCATCCGCTAGTCTTGTCATCCGGCAGTTCTGTCGGTAGCTCTGCGCCCGTTCCGGTTTTGCAAGGAGCGCGGCTTACGACTAACCCACGCTGCTGCTAAAAACAGCACACCGCCGAGAACGAACCACGGGTCCCAAAGAACGAGGTGCCACCACGCCGCCGCTGAACGCATTGGCGCGGGGGTCTCGAGCGCGCCGAGCGCCATCAGCCCGCGCACGGCGAGGTTGGCCCCGCCGTAGAACATCAAGACGAGGCCGATACCCCAGCTGCCCAGACGCCGAAACCATCTCGGAAGCCGCTCACCCCACCGCTGAACGAGCGAAAGCGCAAGAAGTCCAGCGATAAGTTTAAGCACACCGGTAAACCAGACTACCGCTAAAAACCAGGGTTGCGCGGCGAGTTCTAGAATTTGCGGCGACTGCGTACGGTATAAAAAACTGCCGCCCAGCGCCCAGTAAAAGCTCACGGCGGCAAAGACGAACGACCACGTAGCCGCAGCGTAGGCCGAGCCTAAAAGAAAAGACGGACGGTCTTTGGCGCTCCGAACCCGGATGGCTAGCGCGCCCCGCGCCGCGCCACCACGACGGTCACAGTTTTCACCAGCAAGACGATATCCCACCACAAAGACCAGTTGCGGACATACTGCGACTCCATCTCGAGCCGTTCGCTGAAGGTTACGTTGCTGCGGCCCGTCACCTGCCAAAACCCGGTCATCCCCGGTTTAGCCTCTAAGATGACGTCTTGCAGCCCGCGCATATCGGGCAGCTCTTGGACCAAGTACGGGCGCGGCCCGACGAGGCTCATCTCGCCTTTGACGACGTTAAAAAGCTGCGTCAACTCGTCAAGGCTGTAGTTGCGGATAAACGCGCCCGCACGGGTGATACGGGGATCGTTCTCGAGTTTGTGAAAACGTTCGTACTCGAGCCTCACGACCGGGTCGTCACGCATCATCGCCTGCAAACGTTCGTCGGCGTCGGTGTACATACTGCGAAACTTAAGGCACTTAAACGGTTTGCCCTTTTGCCCGATGCGGGTGCTCCAGTAAAACGACGAACCGGGGCTGTCGAAGCGCACCCAAAGGGCGAGCACCATGAGAACCGGCGAGATCAGCAGGCCGCCGAGCACGCCGCCTGAGAGGTCAACCGCGCGTTTGACGTTTTGGTTGAGCCGCGAGTAGAGGCCGAGCCGCACCTCGAGCGCGAGCATCCCGTCTAGGTCGCTGGCAAAAACACCTTGCGAGGGTAGGTTCACCAGATCGGGGATAAACTGCACCCGCCGGAAGATACGACCACGCGTATTGATGAGACCGCCTAAAAGCTGCGGCGTCGCGGTTGGAATCGCGACGATCGCGTGCTGAATCCCGCGTCTCATGGCGTACAAGTCGGCGTCGGCAAGCTTGCCGCGAACCCTCAGGCCCTCCAACATCCGACCTTGCTTTTCGGAGTCATCGTCGAAAAAAGCAACCGCGTGAAGCCCGTCTAACGGGCTTTTGCTAAGCGCCCGCGCCACCCGCGCGCCCGCCTGCCCCGCGCCCAAGATAACGACCGCACGTCCCCACAGGTTCATCCGGTGTAAAAGCCGTTTCATCAGCGCGCGGCCGACCGGCGTCAAGACCATGCTAAAAAAGATGGTGAGGAGCAAAATCGACCGGGGGATAGTCAACTCGCGGTTAAAAAGTACGGTACCGACCGCTAAAATAAACCCGGCGTAGGCGGCGCTGACGATCTGCTTGCGGAGTTCTTGAGGTTCGGTCAGACCGTAACCCGGATAAAGACCTTCGCGCCACGCCATCACGGGCCACAACAAGAGCGCGTAACGGGTCAGCTCGAGCGGCGCGGTTTGCGGATTGATCGGGGTCAGGCCGAACCAGCCCGCGCCCCACTGCCGGAGCAAGATCGCCAGGTTGAACGCTACCAGCACCATCACGAAATCCGTCAGGATCAGCGCTACCCGAACGCCGAGCTGCCGCATCGCGCTGTCGCGTTCGCCCGCGCGGGTATCGCGGTAGGCGGCGGCCCGCCACCCCGCGACGGCGGCCAGCGGGTAGAGAAGCTGTCCGGAAAAGAGCGTCACGTCGAACAAGTTGGCGGCTAATAGGGCGCTCAGCACCGCGACAAAGGCCGCGTCACCCTTTTGTACCGCGACCTGACCGAGCGCGACTAAAAAGAGCAGCAGCCCGGCAAACCCGAAAAGACCCCGCGCGAACAAAATCTGTAGCGGCAACGAGTGCGCGTGCGACGGCGCTTCACCGTCGGGCCAGCGCGTCCGGAAAAAGTCGGTAAAGTCACCTGCTTGGCCCCACAGCGGCGAGGCGATAAACCCGGCCCAGGCGGTCTGCCAGAGGGTAATCCGGGTACGCTGCAAACTAAGGCCCTGCGCGACGGCCCCCGGCGTGTAAGGGGTCGGGGTCAGGCCCCGCTCGAGCTGCAGCCCGGCAAACGCCGCTTCCGAACCTGCGTGCGGGCGCTGATCGGGCGCAAAACCGAGCCAGCCGCCCAGTTCAGGCGCGTTCCCCTCGTAAACGAACGTGATGTAAACGCGTCGCCAAAGACCCTTGGTTTCTAACATACCCGCGTCGAGTACCCGGCCCGGCCCCGTGACGGTAGCCTGCCAATTTGTTTGGCCCCCGCCCGGCGTTCCAGCTGTCGGAATCAGCGCACCTTGCATAAAAAAGGTTTCGTCACTGCCCGACGTTTGCGCGCGGACCAACACGCCGGGCTCGAGCTGCTGGTTTTCCGCCCAGAGCCAGAGGCTGACCGTATAGGCTTCACCGCGTGTCAGCGAAACAACCTGCTGCAAACGAGCGGGGGCGTCGGGTTTGGTTTTACGTATGAGATACCCGGTCAGAGGCGCGTCGCTAAAGGTCATCGGGTGGTCGTCTACCGATACCCCAACCGCGCTCCACCAGTCGCCGGAGACGACCTCGGTACCTTGCAAGAGGTTTTTGTCCTCGCTCGGTGCCGGGGCCACGTCGATCAAAAAGCCCGCGTTCCCCCAGCCGAACAGCGGTCCGAGCAGCGCGACACCTACCAAAATCGTGACGATAGACGCGCCTGTAACAAGGCGGCGGCGCGGTACCCGTGGCGCGTGCGGCGTCCGCGCCTGCCCGACGACCGTAAGCGCCGCCGCGACGATAATCCAAGCAATCGCCGCCTCGCGGCTGCCCGAGACGAGCACCCCGAGCGCCGAGAGCGTCAGGCTCAGGAGTTGCCAGCGCAAACGGGGCAGCAGCACCGCGACGAGCGCGCCAAGGGTCAGCACCATGTGCCCGAACAGACTGCCCTGCGGCTGAGCCTGCAGGGGTTCACGCCAGAACGCCTCTTGCCAAACTAGCGGCAGGATTCCGCCCAGGGCGCGGTAAAAGCCTAAGCCCACGAGGAGCGTCAGACCGGTCAACAGTCCGAGGCCGATCCACGAGGACTCGAGCCTTACTCGTGACGCGTGCAGTTTGGCGAACGCCCGGTAGAGCAGCCACGGTGCGAAGATTTGCAAGGTACCGAAGACGAAACCCCTCAAACCCTCATGTACTCCGAGGGGCAGCGCCAAGAGGAGCGCCGCACCCCACCAGAGCAGGTCGGAGCGGCGCAGCGCCCAGCGCCCCGAAACCAGCGTCAAAAGACCGATAAACGGGCCGTACGCCGGTAAGAATGCGAAACCCAGGCCGAGGATAAAGGTCAGCCCTTTGGTTACGGGCGAAGGAAGGGTCATTCGGGGGGTACCTGCCTGATCACCCTTACATTATGCTCGTCCGGCCTTACGGATTTGTGAACATGCGCTGATATCGAGGTTAATCTCGGGAGGAGCGCCCCCACGGTCAAAAAAAGAGGAAACAAAACGCCCGCATAAAAGAGCGTCGTATCAAAAACGTTCATCAGCAACACCCCGGCGACGAACGCGAGCGCCCGAGCGCCCCCGAAGCGCCACGCCAGCGCACTCAAGCCTAGGGTGAGCGCCGTAACCGCAAGCAGACCCAAAATACCGTAGCTCGAGGCGAACTCGAGCCAGATATTGTGCGCGTGTTGCACCGCCTCGCCGCCGTGCGTTTCGGCCCAGTAGCGGGGAAAACCGCCGGTCCCGAGGCCGCGTAGTGGGTGCCTTAAAAAGGCCGTCCACGCGTCCGCCCAGATGTCGCTCCGCGCCGTGACCTCGCCCAAACTAAAAAGCCGCAGCGCCGAGAGCTTGGGCCATAAAGCGCCGACCAGCCCAAGTAGCGCGAGCCCCAGCACGGTAAACCCGGCACGCCGCCGCCCTTTAGGAAGCCGTAACCAAAACAGCCATAACAGCCCCCCCGCGACCCCGATCAGCGCCGCGCGGCTCCCGGTCAGAACGAGCCCGAAAAGCGTCAGCGCCGCTGCGAGTACGCCCGGTAGGGGTGGCGAAAGTGCGACGAGCGCCAGCCCGAGTGTCCCAAAAGTATGGCCTGCCAGATTGGGGTCGCCGAAGATGATGGTCTGCCGGGCACTCGAGACCGCTTTTGGCAGCTCCCGCCCGTCCGCACCGGTCAAGCTCACATTGCGGGTCTCGAGCACCAGCCCACTCGCACTGACGAGCTGCGCTGTTACCTTGTCGCCAGCAACTCGCTCGGCCCTGAAGTTAAACCGCTGCCACTCGGAGGTCGGCATAAACGAACGACCCGACTGCGCCTCGGGGCGTTCCCCCCAGGTCAGGTTGAGCGCGCCCCCTTGCGGCAAGAGCGGCCCCAGCTCCTCTTTGGCCGTAAACAACCTGACCCGCCTTACATCGAACCTTTCCTCTGCAAAACCGCTGACGAGCACCCTGACAACCGACGCCTCGACCGCCTCCGGTACCCGCCACGAGAGGCTGTAACGCGTCCAGGTGGCTGTCAGCGTAATCGGCAAACAGCGCCCACCCCCCCGATACGTCCAAGCCTGTACCAACACGCCGTTGCACTGACGTCCCCCGATCGGGTTGCCCCGCTCGGGGTCAGCAGTTTCGGGGTTAGCAGTTTGGGGGTCAGCAGTTTCGGGGTCAGCAATTTGGGGATTAGCGGTCTCGAAGTTGGACCCCTCGCTACCGGGCGCACGCCTGAGGTCGAGCAGCACCCGGAAGATACGCCCGCCGAGCGGTTCCCCGGTATCGAAGGTGCGCATCAGGTAGGGCGGCCCTGCGCTGGGTTCGGCGGCGGGCACCTGCACGCGGGTGTGCGGATAGGACGTACCGGGTTGCGGCGTCAGTACAAACCGTGGGTCGGAACGAAACCAGTCCCAGGCGGGCTGACCGGAGACAAGCCGCACCTCCAAGCTGAGTTCGGCGGTTTTAGCTTGACTAGGAGCGTTCCAGCTCCGGAAGCCGGAGCCCGAAACCTCGTTGCCGGAGCCCAGCGCGCTCCATAACCCCGCTTTGTCCGAAACCTGCCAGTCGTACCGGGAAAGCTCGCGTTCAGCGACGCCGCCGCCGAGGAGCAGCAGCAGCGTCGCAAAGAAAAGCCAGCTCAAAACCCTCTTACCCAGCGGCAACAGCGCGGCGAGACACGCTAAAAAAAGCTGTCCAACAAAGCCGAGCAAAACCGGGGCCGAACCGGAAAAAGCGGTATAGACGAGCAGGGGTATAGACGCAGCGAGCCAAAGCAGGCCCAGCGGCGCGGCGCGGCGCAGCGCGGGTGATGAGCTGTTCAGCGGCGGCTCCCGCTACGAGACGCTGTAAACGCTCCGTAACGCTCGTCGATAAACCCGCCGAACTCGCGTCTAAAACGCGGCACTGAAAACGTCTCGGCGTGAGCGCGAACCGCGGCTGGGTCAAAGGTCAACGTTTCAAACTGCGCCACGGCCTCCTTGAGGCTGGGGATCGTTTGCGCGCCGAAAAACACCCCGGTCGGATCGGGTCTGTGCCCGAAGCCGCGAACCGTCTCGAGGCTCCCCCCTTTACCAAACGCGACGACCGGCGTCCCACACGCTTGCGCCTCTAAGGGAACGATTCCGAAATCCTCTTCGGCGGCAAAGACAAAGGCGCGCGCACGCTGCATATGATCTTTAAGCACTGAAAATGGTTGATAACCCAGCAGCGTGACGTTCGGCCCCGCTTTAGCTTTGACCTTCTCGAAGTCGGGGCCGGTGCCGATAATTATGAGCTTTTTGTCGGGCATTTCAGAAAATGCTTGGGCGATCAGCTCGATTTTTTTGTATGGCACCATCCTCGAGGCGGTGAGGTAAAAGTCTTCTTTATCCGCGCGCAGCTCGAAACCGGCAGTGTCCACCGGTGGGTAAATAATTGCCGAAGGGCGGCGGTAAACCTTGTAGATACGCCGCGCGATAAACTCCGAGTTAGCGATAAACTCATCTACGCCGTTGGGCGTGCGCGAGTCCCACAAGCGGATACGGTGCAGCAAGTAGCGTGCCAGTGCGCTCTTTATCCCGCTGTCTAAGCCGGACTCTTTTAGATACTGAGCCTGCAAATCCCAGGCGTAGCGCATCGGCGAGTGACAGTAGCTGAGGTGCAGCTGGTCGGGGCCGGTCAATACGCCTTTAGCGATGGCGTGCGTGTTTGACAGCACCAAGTCGTAGTTTGAAAGGTCCAACTGTTCGATAGCCAAGGGCATCAGTGGCAAGTAGTTGCGGTACTTTGTCCGGGCCAGCGGCAAATGCTGAATAAACGTCGTGGTCACCGGTCTATTTTGGATAAAGCCGCGCTCTCCGGCGGGTAAAAAGTCCACCAGGCTAAACAGCTCGGCTTGGGGCAAGAGCGCTAGAAGCTCTTCTAAAACCTTTTCGGCTCCGGCGTAGACCGTCAGCCAGTCGTGGACGATAGCCACCCTAGCGTTTTTATAAGAAGTGGCGGTTTCAGAAACTTGCTCAGACATATTTGGCCCGTTCAAACGCCAACATCTCGTCGAGCGTCGTCTCTAGGGGGATTTGAGGCGTCCAGCCGATCGTGGTTTGCGCCCGGCTCGCATCACCGACGAGTTCAGGGATATCGGTTTTACGGGTACGGGACGGTTCGACCTCGAGTTTTACCTCACGCTGCGCCCGCCCCAGCACCGCGTCAATCAGCTCCCGGACACTGACGCCGCGCCCTGAAGCCAGGTTATACACCGCGCCGCGCTCCCCTTCGCGCAAAAGTTTAGGATACGCCTGCACCACGTCGCGGACATCGGTAAAGTCGCGGACAGAACCCAGATTGCCGAGTTTGAGAACGGGTTCAGACTCACCCGCTTCGATCCGGGCAAGCTGCTGTACCAGCGTCGGCAGCAAAAAGTCCGGCGATTGCCCCGGCCCGACGTGGTTAAACGGGCGTACGCGAACGACCCGCCCGCCCGCGAGCGCGTAGGGCAGCGCGGCGAGTTCGGCGGCAGCCTTAGAAGCGCCGTAGTGGTTGACGGGGCTGAGCGGCGCAGCCTCGCTCAGTAGCCCGCTCTGCGCGCCGTAGACGTAGGCGCTGCTGACGACGAGAACCGCCGCCCCGACCGCCGCCGCCGCCGCTAAAATATTAAGCGTGCCCTGCAAATTCACCTCGTAAAAGTCTGTGATCTGCCCCTGAGCCGGGCGCGTAACGCCCGCTAGGTGGTAGACCTCGCTGGGTTTAAGCGCCTGAAAAACCGAACGCACCGCCGCGCCGTCCTTTACGTCAAGCTTGACGCGCCGCTCTGTACCGGCTTGTACTTCAGACCCGGTCAACGACCCGCTCCAGACCCGTTCACCGAGACGCTCGAGGTGTGCCCGAAGATAGCCTCCGGCAAAACCGCCGCCGCCGGTGATCAGCACGCCACCTTTTTCAGCGTCCTGCACGGTACTTGGGGGGATATTTACGGTATTTTTCGCACTGTTTTTTGCACTGTTTCTTGCAGTATTTTTTGCAGTGTTCGTCACAGCGTTTACCTCAGTACTTACAACGGCGTGTGCAGCGTGGCGACGGCCCGGCTACCCTCAACGCTTGGGCGCTAGGCGTAACGCGGTTGGCTCAGGTGAGGCCGCAGACCTGAACCGATTCGCGCCAAATCCGCCTCGACCATCAGCGCCACCAGCTCGCTAAAGGTCGTGCGCGGCTGCCAACCGAGTTTTTCCTTGGCTTTGCCGGGGTCGCCCAAAAGCAGGTCCACCTCTGCCGGTCTTACAAACGCCGGGTCGATCACCACATGGTCGCGCCACCTTAGTCCCGCCGCCGAAAACGCCGCCTCGACAAACGCTTCGACGGTGTGCGTTTCGCCGGTAGCCAAAACAAAATCCTCGGGGACGTCCTGTTGCAGCATCAGGTGCATCCCCTCGACGTACTCTTTGGCAAAACCCCAGTCGCGTTTCGCGTCGAGGTTGCCGAGCCGCAGCTCTTTTTGGAGTCCTCTTTTAATGCGGGCGACCGCCAGCGTAATTTTGCGCGTTACGAATTCAGGCCCTCGCAAGGGGCTCTCGTGGTTAAAAAGGATACCCGAACAGGCGTACATGTCATAAGACTCGCGGTAGTTGACGGTCAACCAGTGCCCGTAGAGCTTGGCGATTCCGTAGGGGCTGCGCGGATAAAAAGGCGTGTTTTCAGTTTGCGGTACCGCCTGCACTTTGCCGAACATCTCGCTCGTCGAGGCTTGGTAAAAACGGATCGCCGGGTTGACCGTGCGAACCGCTTCTAAAAGCCGTGCCACGCCGAGACCGGTTACGTCGCCGGTCATCACCGGCTGCTCGAATGAGAGCGCGACAAAGCTCTGCGCCGCCAGGTTATAGACCTCGTCGGGCTGGTGCTTGTCCAACACGCGCATCATATTGCCCTGGTCGGCAAGGTCAAAGTCGGTAAAGACGACGTCACCGGTGATGCCTAGTTCGTTGGTACGCATCCGGTTCCGGGTGCTCGCGCGGCGTTCAGCGCCGACGACGGTATACCCCTTGTTAAGGAGCAGTTCGGCCAGATACGACCCGTCTTGCCCGGTAATCCCGGTAATCAGCGCGGTTTTACTCATTTTTTCCATAACTGGTAGTTCTCCTTATGACGTTTCTAGCGGCGGCGAAACGCCTGCTCGGTAAACTCGAGTATTTCACAAGTGGTGCGGTCCCAGCTGAAACGTTCGGCTTGCGCGCTACCCAGCGTGCGAAGTTGCGTTTGCAGGTTTTTATCCTGCATCAACCTTTGGATTTTAGCAGAGATGTCCCCTTCGTCAAAAGGGTCGAAGTAGAGGGCGGCGTCGCCACAGACTTCGGGCAGCGACGCGGCGTTTGAGCACACGACCGGACACCCCAAGGTCATCGCCTCGAGGGGCGGAATCCCGAAACCCTCGTAGTAGGCCGGGTGGACAAACCCGGCGGCGTGTTCGTAAAGCGCACGTAGTTCGCCGTCTGAAACGTAACCGACGTGCTGCACGCTCTCCGGCAAGGCTCCGGTCGCGGCGTGAACTTTCGGATTGCTGCCGCCCGCAATCACAACGCTAAACGAAGTTTCACCGAGCTTTTCAAGCGCGCGTACCAACCGACCAAAGTTCTTGTGCGGGCTACTGCTTCCGACAGCGAGCAGAAAGGGCCGCGTTCGCAGGTTGTGCCGGGCTAAAATGCGGGGGTCACTTTGCGCCTCTAACACGTGCTCTTTACCCAGGTAAACGACCTTGAGCTTGCGTTCCGGCGTTTGGACGTAGTGTTGCAGCTGGCCTTTAGAAAATTCCGAATTAGTCAAGATGCCCTGGGCGCTCCTTCCAAGACCTCGGAACAAAACCCCGTACCAGCTTCTAAACGCCCTCGAGTACGCTTCAGGTACCGCAAACGGTGACGCGTCGTGCAACGTCACGACCTGCCGGGGGTAAAAGAGCGGCCCGGTGTTGCACAAGCTTAGGAGCGGCCCACCTCGGGCCAGCACGGGCAGCTCGAGCTGCTCCCACGCGTGCCCGGTCAACCGCCCGCCGACTTCGGCCCCCAACTGTTCGGCGAGGCTCTCATGTACAACACCTTTAGGCGTTAAGAAGCGCGTGTCGGGGCGCAGCGTTTTAAGACGTTTGGCAATCTCCAGCGCGTAACGCTGGACCCCGACGACCGGTTGCGTTAAAAAGCGGGCGTTGACGACGAGCGGGGCAGATGCACGCGTCATATACGGCTCGGGGCGTGGCCCCAGACCCGGTAAAGGTACAAGAGCACCCCCAGATTCACCCAGAAAAACGCATGTAAAAACTCGTAACCGATACACATGTTGAGAAAAATCGTCAGCGCTCCGATCAAAAAGGGCAAGTAGTGTTCGCGTTCCAAGCGGCTGAGGCGCGGCAGTACCCCGATGAATTTGCTAAAGAGCACGCCGAAAAGCAGCGCGATAAGGGAAAACCCGAACACACCGGTTTCGGCGAAGATCGAGACGATGTCGTTCCCGGCGGTGTAGTTGGGGTTTTCATAAGGGTTGTTAAAGAGCAGCGCGCCGCGGTAGGTACCGTACTGCCCGACGCCGATCCCGTCGAGCGGTTCGTCTTGGATAATGGTGAGCATGATGCCCAGGTTATCCAGACGGTCGGTAAACGCTTGAGACTCGAGGCCCTGGTCTAAGGTGTTGCGAAAGACCGGCAGGGTGCTGAGTAGCGCCGCGCCGGGCGGAATCATCAGGACGAGGAGTGCCCCGAAGATCAGCCGGTGCTGTTTATAGCTTGTATCAAGGTAAAAAGCGACGGCGAAAAGCGAGATCAGCGCGAATTTAGATTGTGACAGTACCAGCGCGAGCAGACCGAGGAGCGCAAAAGGCCAGCAGAAGCGTACGTAGCGCCGACTCAACATCAGCATCAGGCCGGTTAAAAAAGCGACCGAAAACTGCTGCGGTTCGGCGGTCGTCCCGGCGAGCCGGGGTAAAAAAGAACCCGTCGGCCAGACCCCTAAAGACCCGCCGAACGAATGCGCCAAAATCTCGTTGGTGCTGCGGAACCCGCTCCAGTAGAGAAGGAGTAAAATATACGCAATGATAATCGACGCGGCGGCGCTGATAATCAAGAGCAGCTCGAGCCATTTGAGCTTGACCAACCCTTCAGCGAGCGCGTAGTAGACGATAAACGCCACCGCAAAAACAGCGACGTACTTGGATAACTCACTGACGTAACGGAGCCAAGCAAAAACCTCGGCGCTGACCACGTTGGTCGCGGTCGTCAGCCCTAAAACGGCAAAAAAGAGCAGCACTACCGCGAGGTAGAGCCGCACCGCCGGGTTCGCCCGAAAACGCCCACGTAAACAGAGCGCCACCAGCACCAAGCCCAGACCGAACCAACCCAAAATCCGCTGGAACGGTAGCGCGACCCCCGCGACTTCGGGGATACGGAGCCACGGAAACGAGTAGAGCAGCGCCGCAGCGTAAACGGTTGCGGCAAGTAGCGGCGGCGTCCGGAGCAGGCTTAAGAACTGCCCGGACGCGCGGTCTAAATTGGCCTTTCTAAACGGGTAAACTGCCACCCTGTGCCCCCGTATATCTTTAGTACGTCTTTTTACGCCTCACGTTATACGCCGACGTTACCGCCGCGCAGCATAACCCGGACAATGAGCGCGACGCGCCGCCACTGCCGCCGCCGCACCCGGTTTAAGAGCGCGACAAGTAAGCCTAAGTATACGGTAGGGAGCGCGTAGGGGTAAAAGCGGCGGGTAAAACGCACCCGGTTTTTAAGCGCGTAGAGGTCGGCGGTGTAGCTTTTACCGGCTTTGGCCCGGTCGGTGCCGCCGATACTCGAGCCCTCCTTGTGATAGACCACGCTTTTAGCCGCGTACCCGAGCCGAAACGTGCCGCGCGCCCGCGCCGCCCAATCGAGTTCTTCAAAGTAGAGAAAATAATCTTCTTGCAGTAGGCCGACACGCTCGAGAAATGCTTTAGAGGCGAGCATCGACGCGCCGATCAGGTAGCTGAGCCGTTGCTCGACTTCAGCCTCGTCAACCGTTTGCGGCCACCCTTCGTGTTGCCCGAGATGCCGCACCGTGCCGAGCCAGCGGTTGTAGTGCGCCCCGCCGAGCGCTTGCACGGTGCCCCGCTGCGCCTCATAAAGGAGCGTCGAACCGCACAACCCCAGACCGGGTTCACGCTGCATCTTAGCGACCAGTTCCGTTAGCGCGTCCCGTTCGACCAGCGTATCGTTGTTGAGCAGCCAGGCGTACGCCGCCCCGTGCGCCAGCGCGTAGCGCAACCCAACGTTGTTGCCACCGGCAAACCCCAGATTGGCTCCGCTCTGCAACACCGTCAGGTTCGGATAACGCGCCCTCAGCGCGGCTTCAGAGCCGTCGCTCGAGGCGTTATCGACCACCACGATCTCGTAGTTAGGATACTCGAGTTCGCCAAGCGAGTCCAGACAGGCTACAGTATCTGACAAACCGTTCCAGTTTAAGAGGACGATAAAAACAGTGGGCGCGTCCACTTTCTAACGGCCCGCTGTTTTCAAACCCGCGCTGTTAACGCGCATACAGCCCGGATCACAGGGGTTTAACGGCCTACCCCGACGTAAGTCAGCCCTGCCTCGCTGACCATGCTGGGCTCGAGCATATTGCGTGCGTCTAAGATCAGGTCGCCGCGCATCGCCGCCTTGATGTCTGCGAGCGGTAAACGGTTGTATTCGGGCCAATCGGTTGCAACGACTATGGCGTCGCAGTTTGCTGCAAGCTCGACCACTTTGTCGCAGTACTCGACCGGCAGGTCGGGGTAAAGGCGTTTTGTGTTCGGAACAGAAACCGGGTCGTGAACCCGAATCACTGCGCCGCGTTCGTGCAAATGTTCGATCAGCGTCAGGGCGGGCGAGTCCCGTAAATCATCGGTGTTGCCTTTGAAAGCAAGTCCTAAAAGTCCAATCGTGGTGCCGCGTAGCACCTTGAGACGCTTTTGCAGCTTGTCGATAACGTGCAGACGTTGCCGCTGGTTGACTTGAATTGCCGATTCGACGATCGGCATCTGGTAGTCGTAACTTTTAGCCATCGCCAAAATAGCGCGGGTATCTTTACCGAAACAGCTTCCGCCCCAACCGATACCTGCTTGGAGGTGCTTGGAACCGATACGCGTATCCAAGCCGATAGCCCTTGAGACTTCGGTAATATCCGCGCCGACATGTTCAGCGAGGCGTGAAAATTCATTGATAAAGCTAATTTTGGTCGCCAAAAACGAGTTGGCGGCATATTTGGTCAGCTCGGCGCTCGTCGGGGTGGTGGTAATCAGCGCGGGCAGCGTGTAACGCTCGGGGCGCGGCGTCTCTGCGGGGTCGGGGAAGGTCTGCTCTAACAGGGGCGCGTAAAGGTTTCGCAAAAGTCCGATCGGAGTCGGGTCGTCGGCCCCGATCACGACGCGGTCGGGGTAAAGCGTATCGTGCATCGCTCGCCCTTCGGCTAAAAACTCGGGGTTCGAGGCGACCCAGACAGCCGCGTCGACGCCTTTAGCTGAAAGCGCCCGGTGCACGATCCCCTCGACGTGTTTGGCACTGCCGATGGGGACCGTTGACTTGTTGACGATCACGAGCTTTGCGTCGGCTTGGATTTTTTCGGCAACTTCCTTAGCCGCTGCGTCAACGTACTGCAGGTCGGCGTCGCCGTTGGCTTTGGTCGGAGTGCCGACGGCGATAAAGACAACGCCGTCACCCGAGAGTTCGGGAATGTCGGTCTGAAATTTGAGGTGGCTTTTGGCGCGGCCTAAAAGCTCTTCTAAACCAGGTTCGTGAATCGTCGCTTGACCCTGGGAGAGCATTTCGACGATGCGCGGATTTTTATCGACGCAAACCACGTTGTGGCCTACATAGGCGAGGGCGACACCGGTAGTGAGGCCGACGTAGCCGGTTCCAATAATCGTTACGTTCATGCAGTTGCCTTTCGGGAGGCTTGTTTGGGGCGACGAATCGCCGCCCGCAAAAAGACGAGGACGAGCCCGACCAGCGCGCTCGTCACGGCCACCAAGCCGGTATTAAAGGCGCGGCGGGGGCCGGAAGGCGACGAGGGAACGGACGCCTGGCTTAAGATACGCGCGTTTGTCGGTGCAAGTTCGGTCAGGTAAGAGATGCTCGACTGGAGTCCGGCGACGGTGTTGTACGACGCCAAGACGTTCTCGAGTTCCCTGTCCAAACGGTCGCGGCGCTGGTCGAGCGTGGCGAGCTGTTTTTGGATCGTCGCGGCGCTACCGGTATAACCGCCGAGTTCACGGGTCAGGTCGGCGCGTTCGGCGCGCATCCCGGCGAGCGCAACCCGTTCGCGGCGGAGTTCGGCGGCGCTCAGGAGCGCAAGCGCGGATTCGTTTTGGCCTACGCCGTTACCTTGCGGTGTAGCAGTCGTGGGCGGGGTCTGAGCCGGTTGTATTTGTGTTGTTTGCGCCTGTGGTTCTGTTTGTGCCTGTGTTTGGGCACTGGCGTAACCGAGCAGCGCCAGCTCGAGCGCGCCCTGCGCCTGCGTCCGGGCCGCGCGCCGCGCTGTCCCCTGCTCTTCGGCGAGCGCGTCCTCCAGAGTTCGGGCGGCCTCGGTGTAGAGGCTTTGGACGAGGTTGACAAACTCACTTTCGTTACCTTTAAGCAAATCCGACAAGGTATTCGATTCGGCGAGCGCCGCCTCGAAGGTGCGGCTGAGCTGCGCGCTCGGGGTGAACCGGGGGCGCGCGCGGGTCTGGTCTACGCCGCGAAGCGCCGCTTGCGCCCCGAGCACCTCTAAAAACGCCGGACTGAGCGTCGCTGCTCCCTGCGCGCCTTGCGTAGTGGCTCGGCCGGTTTGCTCGGGCGCGAGTTGCCGCTCGAGCGCCCGGACGCGCGCCTCGGCCCCCGCGACGTCACGCGTGAGTTCGCCCTGCCGGTCGCGCCCGTCGGTAATCTGACGGGTCAAGCCCTCGAGTTCGGCTTCTAGCAGCGGGCCGTTGTCTTGCGCGGCAAACCGCTGCACCTGCGCCTCGACCTCTTCGACATTTTTTTGTAGCCTCGCAACCTCGCGCGCGGTCGTCTCGTCAACGGGGCGAAGGCTCGAGAAGAGCGATTCGCGCACCGCCTTAAGCGTGCTCTGCGCCCAAGCGTCGGCGAGCAAAGCAGCCCGTTCGGGGTCGCCGTTACGAACACGGTGAATGACCGACAGGGGCGCGACGTCACCGACACGTTGAGGGCCGAACAGCTGACGCAGCGTCCCCAAAGCCAAAAGCTGATTGGGCACGATTTTTACACCCGCGACCCGCGACACCGCGTCGCGTAAAACCGTCTGGCTCCGCGCCAGAGTTTCGTAGGTTTGAAACGACACTTCGTTGATGGGGCTAAACGAGATATTTTCGTCGCCCTGAATTTGAATCGGGGGCGGCGTAACGAGTACGGTGCTTTCAGCGGCAAAAACGGGTTTGCGCTGTGCGTTTAGAAAGTACGCGACGCCGCCCCCGACGAAGGCCAGAAGCAAAATAAAAGGCAGACCCCGTAGCAGCACGAGGTAAAGGTCGCGGAGCGAGACCTCGCTGCTCCGGTCGAAGTCGTCGGGGGCGGGCGTATCGGGCATCATAAAGGTAGACCTCTAAGCATGTTGAATTTCTAACACGGATCGCGTGACCGGGCGTCGCATCAGGTCAGCCTAACGCGACTAAAGCTGAGATGTCGGTGACAGGTCACTGACGCTGGGTCCGGGCGCACCGTCAGCGGCGTCACGGATCGGGCGGATGAAGCCGCCGTGGTCGAGCCGCTCGACCACGCTCTTAAGGTCGTCGGGAGCCAGCGCTAACGTTTCAGCGGCGGCTCCGGCGCTAAGCTCCCGGCGAAACGCCTCGAGAATGCGTCTGCCGACCGGCCCAAAGTCGCTCCTAAAACGCATGGCGAGTTCGGTCAGTGGGTTGAGCGCGTCGCGCCCGCGCAGGGTCAATCCGTAACGCCGCGCTTCCCAACCGTGGGATTTACTCGGTAAAAAGAGGCTCGGCGCGCGCTGGCACGCCGCGAACAGACCCGTGGCAGGAGCAGCCTGTCCAACCGGGCGCGGCAGTTGCAAGTAGGCGCTGCCCGCACGGTAGTAGCGGGCCGCAGCGGGGGTCAGCTCGAGGCCGCTAAAACCCTCCGGGACCCCGTTTTCGTCCGCGGTGTCGCTCAGCTGCAACCCCAAAATCCAACCGAGCAGACCGGCGACAACCGGCTCAGGCAGCGCGTGCAGCGTCAGCGCCGCCTCCAGCTGAACGAGCGTGCGGAGGGCGGCGCTGCCCCCCGGTATTTGCGCTTGTGTCTGCGCTACCGTCTCACACACCGCGCCGCCGAGCCGTCCTTCTTGAAAGAGGAGCAGGCCGTAGGTTGGTAGCTCAGCGTGCGGCGCGCCCAACACCAACGCGCCGGTAAACGCGTCCGCTGCGAGCCGGGAGACGAGCCCGCGCAGTTCGGTTTCGGCCGTGCTTAGGAGCGGGTGTTCGGTGAATACGGGCAGCGCCCAGAGCGGCCCCGTACGGTCCGGGTAACGGCTCGGCCAGGTTGGTGTAGAGGGGTACGCAGCCGTAACAGCGTGGGGCCAAAAGCTGAACTGTCCGCCGGTTTCACCGAGGTCGAAAGCGGCACCGTCCGCCGACCCAAAATCAGCTCTGGCGTGTGGTTCACCGCCTTTCAGGGTCAAAAGCGTACGCTCATCCGCGCGCGCCAGGTAAAGCGTTCCCGAAACTTTTTGGGTGCTCAGCGCCGCCAGAAACGCCTGCGCACCTAAACTTCCCAGCGCACCACGGGTCGGCAGCTCAGGTACGAGCGTCACGGTTTTGTCCATGACGACGCGTTCAGGTGCTCGAGCATGACGCTCAGTAGCCGCCGATCTTCGGCAAAGCTGAGGCGATCGTTCGCTTCTGACGGCGGGAAAAAGCCGCCCTCAGGAAAGAGAAACTCGCGCAGCACCGGCTCCTGCGTTTCACTCAAGAGTAAAAACCAGGTGATGACGCGGGCGACGCCTCGGGTATTCTCGTAACGCGTCGTTTCTGAGCGCGCCGTATCGGGACAGCTCGCCCGCACGCCCGCCTCCTCTTCGACCTCGCGCAGAGCAGCCGTAAGCGCGTCCTCACCGGGATCAATGTGACCTTTGGGGAACACCCAGGTTCCCTCGAGATGCCGAAGCAGCAGCACAGCACCGTCGGCACGGAACACCACACCGCCAGCCCCCTCGACCTCAGCCGTCCCTGCAATTTGCTCGTTACGTGACACCGCGCCGACCCTTCATCCCGCCATGCTACCACCCTGCAGAAGGTCGAACACGGTCCAGCGCCAGCGGACGGGCTCCCTGGAACTGCCGATGGTACGAACCAAACAGCTCACGCAAACGCAAACCGAGTACGTTTCTTACGGGAACCCCCACACTCTTGCTCCCTGCTTCTTACTGCTCGTTTCAGGGCTGTTTACCCGAGCGCTCGAGCGACGCGACCGCGCCTCCTTGCGCCAAAAACGCTTCGATCCCGTCGGCAAGCGCCTCGGCGAGCGTATCCCGGTAGCTTTCCTGCGCCAGTTTAGGACCTTCCTCGGGGCTGTCGATAAACCCGAGTTCGACGAGCACCGCCGGAACCCGCGCGTCACGAATCACCACGAAGTAGTTTTTCTTGACGCCCCGGTTGTAGGAGCCGGTGACGTCAACGAGGTCCCCTTGTACGTTGTCGGCGAGCACTGTACTGTAGGTCAGGTTTTCCTCCCGCAAAAGGTCGCCGTCGATACTTACCGCCGCCTCTTGTGCGCGCACGGTGCGGGCGCGGCCGACCTCGCCGCCACCGTTCTCGAGCACCGCGAGGTCGATCAGCGAATCGTCTTGCGGCTCTCCGAAAACCCACGTTTCGATACCTTCAGCGTCGCCGCGACCGGTCGCGTTGGCGTGAAGCGAGACGAACAAATTGTGTTCGGACGGTACCGCGAAGGCGGCGCGGTCCTCGAGCGGTACAAAGGTGTCGTCACTGCGGGTCATCTCGACGTTGATACCACGGGCCTCGAGTTTGTCACGGAGCAGCAACCCGACCCCCAACACCAAGTCTTTTTCGACGACGTAGTCGCTCAGCGTACCCGGGTCTTTGCCGCCGTGCCCGGGGTCGATCACGACCGTTTTCTGGACGCTGCGGGGGCGCTGAACCGCCGCGAGTTTACGCTGCGAAAGCTCGGCGAGTTCCGCGACCTTTTCGCCTTTAAGCCCCGGCGCAAAGTCGATGTAGAGCGTTTTAGTCCCGCCTTCACCCAACACACCGACCCGAAATCCTTTGCCCGCAGCCGTAAGCGGGTAGCCGGTTCCGGCGATCAGCGCCAACATGCTGTCGGTGTCGGCCCCAGCGCCGACAGTGCGGTAGCCGAGGCTTGCAAGCTGCGCCCCGTTCGGCGTCACTTCGTAGGGTGCGGCGCGGGCGTGGTCGAACAAGACGATAAAGTTGTCGCCATCGACCGCTAACTGGTAACTCACACCGTCCGGCACATCGATGGCGACGCGGGTATAGCCCCCCTCGTGGGCCGCGTAACGAGGCGCGTCCAACTCGGTCATCGCCGACATATCCGAGGGAGGGTTCGGCTCAGCCGTACCGGGCTCCGGTGTGGCAGCAGGCCGGGCCGGGTCGCGCGCACCTTCTGCAGATACTTCGGGCGTACTAAAATCTACGAGAGCGAGCCGCGCCGCGTCGTTCCAAGACAAGGTGCCCCCGAACGCGCCGACGATTTCGGCGAGCGGCAGGTAGCTGCTGCCAGCTAAAATCGCGCTGCGGCCCGTTTCAGCCTCTCCCCCGACCACGAGTGCGCCCGGACGTTTGGACAAGGCAGCCTCAACATCTTCGGTGGCGAGCAGTTCGGCGCGGCTACGACCCCGTTCAAACTGCAGCTGCCCCGTTTCGGGGAGGTAAGCGGACTCGAGCCCGAGCGCCGCTGTGACCAAATCGGTACGGACGTAGGCGTTCTCAGCGCCCTCGGCGACGCCGAAGTAACACGCCGCCTCGCCCTCTAAAAGCTTGCCATCGACCGCCACAAAATCGGTACAACGCTGCGCCAAGGCAGTTTGCAAAACAATTTGTACGGTTATACCCAAGAGTAAGCTGAGTAGAAGACGCCAACGAGTAGAGTAGGTCACAACGTCCGAGTCTAGCACGCAGCTTTTACAAGGTGGTCAAGAATGAACAGGGTTCGGTACACTCGGCTCAAGTTACCGGCTACCACAACGACTTTACAGACCGGTTCTGTACGGCTCTCAAAATACCTGTTCATGTGCGGCTTACGTGTTTAGCTGTCTACCTCTATCGGCGTAGATGACTACCCTCGAGCTTGCCTGTGTACCGGGGTCGCCTAGTATGCTCTTTAGCATGGCAGTTATTTTACGGGGGCACATCTTCCACACCCCGCACAATCCTTTCGAAGAGGACGAAGAGGGCGCACTGGAGGTTATAGGGGGTGCCCTCGCCCTTTTAGACGGACGTGTCGGCGCGCTCGGAAGCCTCGCCGAGGTGCAGGCGCAGTACCCCGACGCGCCGGTACTCGGCGACGGTCAAGACTACATCTTGCCGGGTTTTGTCGATACGCACGTCCACTACCCGCAGGTCAGCGTAGTCGGCACGATGGGCGTCACGCTGCTGCAGTGGCTCGAGACGCGCACACTGCCCGAAGAGGCGCGGCTCAGCGATACGACCTACGCGCGCGGGGTCGCCGAAACATTTTTACGCGGGCTCGCCCGCAACGGCACGACCACGGCGCTCGTTTTCGGTGCTCACCAACCGGCGGCGCAAGCGGCTTTTTTCGAAGCGGCGTCGTCGTCGGGGTTACGGCTTACCAGCGGGCTCGTGTGGGGCGATAGGCTCCTGCGGCCCGAACTCGAGGCCGACCCGGAAACCTGTTACGGCGAGAGTGAAAAGCTCATCGCAGCGTGGCACAACCACGGCAGGCTGCGCTACGCCGTGACGCCACGGTTCGCGCTGTCTTGTAGTGAAGCGGTGCTGGCGGCGGCGGGCGCACTCGCGCAGCGTTACCCGGACGTACTGATTCAAACGCATCTCAACGAGTCGCCCGCTGAAATCGCGCAGGTCGCCGAGCTTTTTCCGTGGGCCAAAGATTACCTCGAGACGTACGAACGTTTCGGTCTGGTGACGGAACGTTCGGTTTTCGCGCATAACGTTCACGTTTTAGACGGTGAACTCGAGCGCTTGGGGGCGGCGCGCTCTTGTGTTGCACACTGCCCGAGCAGCAATATGTTTATCGGCAGTGGGCTGTTCGATATGAAGCGCCATCTGGCGCACGGCGTCCGGTCGGCGCTCGGCAGCGACGTCGGCGGCGGCACCGGTTTCAGCCTCTTTAAGGAGGGGCTGATGAGCTACCAAGGGCAGATGCTGCACCCGGACGGGTTTCCCCTCGGCCCCGCGCACCTGCTCTATCTGGCGACGCGGGCGGGTGCGTTAGCACTCGGACTGGGCGAGGTAGGCGACCTCAGCCCCGGACAGCAGGCCGACTTTATGCTCGTGCGCCCACCTGAAGGGAGCACCCTGGCGGACGTGCTGGCGCAGAGCCCATCGGCGGAGGCGAGTCTGGGCGCACTTTTTACGCTGGCTCGGGAGGAATCGGTACGCGAGGTGTTCGTCGCCGGAGAACCGCTTTTTACGCGGTTGGGCTTGGCCTAAAGCTGTCGTTACAAAATCGGTTTCGAACTCGCCATAGACCCGAATAGACCCGAGCGGCGTCAACCGTTCTTACTTCTCGTGGCAGTTCCAAATAACGTTGCACCGTTTCTTCGCAGCCATACCCCATCTTCGCAGCCATACCCCATGCGGGGCACAGGTCATCGTCAGAAAATGCGTGCTAGACCGTATTTTTTCGAGTGAACGGGTTGCCAACCAGCTGACCTGTGCCCCCCAGAGTATATCTGCTACGGCTTCCAGCTTCTTTAAGCCGAACGTGAGAGCCGCTTTCTCAAGAAGCGTTTTATCGGCGACGTTTGGGACCCTGCACCTGCACAAACCCACTTATCGGTCACCGTCAACGCCTAAACTCGGTACAGGCGCAAGTACTTTATTTACCCTACAGCGGTTTCGTCGCCCGCACCTCTTCAGGTGACGCCGTTGTCGCCTGTTTTGCAGCTACCCCAAACCGCTCGCGCCAAGCGTTGACCTGCGCCAAGGTCGTATTGCCACCGCACATCACGCTGACGACCCGGTGACCGGCGATATCGGGAACGAGCCCGTCGGCGAGGGCCGCTAATGTGCAGCTCGCAGCGGGTTCGATGAGGAGCTTTTCACGGTCGAGGGTAAATAGTAACTCGGTGACTGCCCGCGCGTCGGAAACAGTCACGACCCGTTCGACCCCGGCCCGGACAATCGCGAAGGGGCGTTCGCCGCTACGCCGGGTTCCGAGGCTTTCAGCGACCGAAGTAAAACGCGGCAAGGTGACGAGTTCACCGCGCCCCAACGACTGCGCCATAGAGTCCGCACCCAGGGTTTCGACGCCGACCACCCGCACCTCGGGGCGAAGCTGCTTGACGGCCGAAGCGATCCCTGAAATCAGGCCGCCGCCACCGACCGAACAGACGATGAGGTCGGTTTGGGGTGCTTGCTCGAGAATCTCGAGCGCAATCGTCCCCTGCCCCGCCATCACCTGCGGGTCGTCGAACGGGCTCAGGTAGGTGTAACCGTGTTCCCGGACGAGTTTGTGGGCGAGGTCGTCGGCGGCGTTCCAGTCGTCGCCGTGAATAATCACCTCACCGCCGAGCTCGCGAATCGTTTCGGCGCGTAGTTCGGGCGTTGTGGTCGGCAAGGTAACCACAGCTCGTACTCCCAAAAGCCGCGCGGCGTAGGCCAACCCGAGCCCGTGGTTGCCCCCCGAAGCCGTTACCACGCCAAGCTCGAGGTCACGCTTCGGCATCGTCAGCAGCGCGTTGAGTGCGCCGCGCACCTTAAAGGCGTGCGTCGGTTGCAGCAGCTCGAGCTTCAAACTCAGCTCACACCCGAGCCGCGCCTTATACGCGTCCGCCGGGACGAGCGGCGACGGTTTCAGGTAGGGCTGCAACCGAATGCGGGCTGCTTGCAACTGCTCGAGCGGCACATAAGGCGTGGTCGGCGTCGAGGTCATGGGGATATCGCTACGCACGGTATTCACGTTTTAACACAAAGCTTGCGGGGGCGTTGTCGTCGGCTTTCAGAAAAGCGTCAGCGGCAGTGGTGAGCCGAGAAAGTAGCAGGGAGGATGGCTACGACAGGCTGTACCGTGCGCCGTTTCCACCTTCTCGCTATCTACTCAAGTAATTCCGCGTATTCTTCTAAAGCCACGACGTGGGCGGTACAGTAAGGACGTGCCCGACCCGTTTGCGCGTAAGACCTATCTGCACGCCGTAACCGATCCGGTGCTAAGCGTCCAGTTTTCGACCGGTAAAAGAACGCGGGCTCTTCAGGTGCAGAGCTTCTTAAAAACGTTGAATGAGGCAGCAGCGGCAAAAAACCCTACTGAAACCGCAAGCGAGCCCTTGAGTCTGGCAGTGCTGACAGTCACCGACTGGCGACGCCTGCTCTCCGCACCGTACGGCTGGGGCGTGGCGCGCCGCGCTGAAGGCGTCGTGGCGTTGCTGCTCCCGGCAACCTATCCACCTCGGCTTATCGCCCGGTGGGATGCGGTGCGGCTCCGGGCCGGGCGGCAGGGCGTCCGTGCGCCGGGGAGCGTCACGGCGTATCTCGACGCACTGTTAGGGCTCGAGTGGGCGCACGCGCTCCTTTTGAGCAACCAGCAGGGCCGCGCGCCGCGCCCGTGGCTCCGCGAGGTCGCAGCGGCGCACCTCTATCAGGCGACGCTCGTAGAGCTTAAAGATGCGTCGCGGCTCGAGTATCTGAACGCTTGGGCGCGGGTTCAACAAGCGGGGGCCGCGCCCCAGACGGACGACCTGGAGGGGTTTGCCTACCCGCGCGGCAAACAACCTTTCGACGAGCTGTTGTGGTTGCAGAGCAGTTTGTGGCTTAAAGCGGCGCAGTTGGGCACAAAACACAGTTGGACGCTCTCAGCCCCCGAGGTTCGTGAACAGCTACGCACGGAGGCGGAAAAAACGTTCAGGCATCCCTTAACGCTGTAGCTCCCAACGCTGCAGCTTCCGCGCGGCTCTCACGGCGGTGATACGCCAAAAGCGCCTGTAGCCCTTCGGGAACACGTGGCGCAAGCCACTCGGCAATACGCCCGTGCAGACTCGGGCGCTCGCTTAGAGGCACCATCAGCAGGGCAGCGCGGCGCAAGAGTTCGCTGCGAAAGCGCAACTCGGTCTCTTCGGGAAGGCTCGAGTCCGCCTCACGCACCAAAAACGCTTCACCGAGGAGCCCACCGACGTCCGCGCCGCGCATATCAGCCAAGTTCGCTTCAGCGAGGTGCGCCGCAAGACCCGCCCATGACCGTTCACCGACCAGCGCCAGTTGCGCGAGCAGGTAGCGTTGCGCCTGCGGCAGCATGTCGAGGCGCGCCTGCAACAGTGAGGTCAACGAACCTGAAAACGACCCGCTCCGGGCGTTGCTGAGGGTACGACCCAACTCGATGGTGTAGGCCGGATTGCCACCGGTTTCAGCGACCAGCGCGGTCGTTACGAGTTTGAGCGCCGGATCGACAAATTGACCTAAAATATCCAGGCACGCGTCTTGGGAAAGCGGCGCGAGCGTCAGCTCCGCCGCGCCTGCAGGCGCAGGTTTGCGTGAAAGCCGGACGAAGAAGAGTTTTTTAGAAGCCGCCCTGAGCACCTCGACGAGCGGTTCCAGCGTGCGCTGCTGCGGCCCATGTTCGGCGATCAAGAGTAAGGGCTGCGTTACCTCCGTAAGTTCGTCAACCAACTCGGCGTTGCCCGGCACGGCGTCGTAACCGGGGCCAAACCACACCGCCCGCGCCGCGCCTTGCGCCTCGACCGCCGCGCTGAACTCGCGTAGCAACCGGGTTTTACCGCTCCCCGCCTCGCCGACAATCCAAAGTTCCGGCACGGTCTGCTGTGTCGCTGCCTGCGTCCTAACGCGCTCTAACGCCCCCCACAAAGCGATAAGCTCACCTTCGCGTCCGACGAATCTGAGGTGTGCGTAAGCGTCGCGTACCCGCGCCTCCTGCACGAACCGCTGCGCCTGCGTGATATCGGGAAATCCGGCGAGCGTCAAAACCGGGCTCGGTTGATAGCGCAAACTGTGCCGCGTCGCGCGGTACGTTTCCGGCCCAACCCAGACCTCACCGGGCGTCGCGGCAGCCTCGAGCCGCGCCGCCAAATTCACCGCACTGCCCATCACCGTATAGTCTTTGATCTTACCCGACCCCAAGTTTCCGGCGATCACCAACCCCGTATTGACGCCCGCCCGCCCTTTAAGCGGGTAGCCTTTACTCCGGCCTATCGCCTCAATCGCCCGCAAGCCTTCAGCTGCCGCCAAAACTGCCCGCTCGGGGTCATTCGGGTGTGCGCTGGGCGCGCCGAAAAGCGCAATCAGCCCGTCCCCCTGGAATGCGTCGATATAGCCGTCGTACTCCTCGATAATGCCTGCGACGACGCTCAGCACGTCGTCGGCCAAGTCGCGGAGCTTTTCAGGGTCAAAGTCGCGCGTCAGGGTGCTAAAACCGGTCAGGTCGATAAAGACGGTTGTCACCCGCCGCCGTTCGCGCCGCGCTGGGGTAACGGACAGGGACGCGCCGCACATCCCGCAAAACCGCATCGAGGTGGGGTTTTCGGCGGTACAGTTGGGACAACGAAGACTCATCGTTTTAGATTATACGTGGGTTGTCTTAAGGCATTCTTAAGGTATTGGATAGAAACTGTTCATCTTAGTTTCATGTCCCTTGAGACTCCAAGTACCTGACACGTTTACCTTGACGTTTCGCGTAGGCTCGTTCACCGGCTGTACTCGGGCCGATATATCCAGCAGCAAAGCCGGGTCTCGATTTTGTGGGACGCACACGCAATAAGTTTCACGAGATTTACTTTTATAGGATTTGCATCAGCAACTAACGAGTTTAGCAGACTATACAAACGCCATCAACTGTTTCACAACCGTCAAAGTATATAAGCTTTACGACGCTTTTATAGCCACTAATCTAACGCATCACCAATCCTCCAGGGGTGAAAGAAAAGGGGTTGGCAACGCGTTGGTGCTGGTCTTGTAAGAACTGGTCTCAAGCGAAGGAGAGAAAATGAAAATGTCAGTCGTAAGCCGTGCGTTACCGCTTCTTGTACCACTTATTCTTCTCGCAAGCTGTCGAACAGCCGTAGATAACGTTGGCCCGCAAAACGTGAGCGTGTTGGCAAATGGCGACGCCCTTCGCAAAGACGCTGCTCAGTATGCGAAGGAAGTAGGTGTTCCATTAGACGAAGCCTTGAGACGGCTGAAGCTGCAAGACGAGATTGGGAAGTTTGACGCTAAACTCACTAATGGTGAGCCAGCTACATTCGGCGGTCTTTGGATTCAACACGAACCCGATTTTCGAGTTATCGTAAATATGACAAGCAATGCTGGAAAGGTCGCTGACTACGCCCGTAGTACATCTTTCGCTTCGATAGTAGAAGTTCGCAAAGTAGCCAAGTCTCTTAAACAACTCGAGGCTGAACAACTCGAGGCAGATAGAACAGCTCAAGCTGCTGGTATCAAATCAGAAAGTGAGACTAACGTCTTTGAAAACAAAGTTGTTATGCTTGTCAAAAACCAGCAGATGTTTAAGTCGGCAGTGGCTACTAGCCGCGCTTTGACGCTTCCAGAAGGCGTAGAGCTTGTAGAAACACCCTCATTTTCTGTTCCTATGGCGAATGGGATCGCCGGTCAAATTGCTTACGATATAAGCAGCCCTAGGTTCTACTGCACTACCGGTTATACCGTTAGCATAAACGGGTATAAGGGGATCACTACTGCCGGTCACTGTGACCCCGACCTTTCCTATGGTACCGGGAAAGTACCCATGACCTATAGAGGTGAATGGTATGGTGGGTCAAACGATTTTCAGTGGTACACCTCGTCACAACTCACGTTTCAACCTTGGGCACGGGATGCTGAAACGGATAGTAGTACTCCTGGGTATCGTTATATCTACGCTGTAGGAAATCGGCCTGAGCAACCCATCAATGCTTACATGTGTAAATACGGACAGACAACTAAGTACGGGTGTGGTCGGATTCAATCGAAGACGTGGCGAACCTTTTTTCCTCCTAGTGTCTCACCTCCCTCAACTGCTACCTATATTCGTTTAAGAAGTCGGGTCAATGGACAAACCGTAGTCCTTGCTATAAGTGGAGACAGTGGCGGCCCTGTATATAACGGTCATAAAGCTCTTGGTATGATAAGTGGCGGTTATAACGATCCTAACAATCAGTACTACGGTGATCTGGTCTACATGGCAATCAATTACGTGACTGATCAAGGGTTCAAAGTTCTAATACAGCCGAGATAGGTGGATGAGAGTCATCAAACGTTCATGGTTCTTTTTACCGACTGTAGGGGTTTTGATCGTTGTACTCGGTTGCACAGGTGCTGCTAGTACATCACAAAACAAGCAGGCTCCAAGCGAGATACATTTCCTACGCCGACAGAAACAGGGCGGTTCGCTAATGGCACTAGGCGGCGGCAAGCTTACTTTAGTTGATGGCTGTTTCCGTATAATTGGTGAGTTAGAGTCAACTGGCAAAGCTATAGCTTGGCCCTACGATTTCAATTTTCGCCGTAAAGATGGACGTATTGAGATTCTAAACGGACAGAACCAAGTTGTTGCTCGGGTTGGGGACGAGATAATGGTTGGTGGCGGCGGAACAGAGTTATGGTACCGAGGTCAAATCAAAACCAACGAACCAGGTCCCAATCGCTGCGCCGGGCCTTATTGGGCTGCAGGGTATGACGTAACAGTCATAAAGCCGTAAGTCCTCTCCGAGGAAAAGCCGTAAAGTTAACTTTACGGCTTTTGTTATTTCAACACCGTTCTACTGCAACCCTAACAGCGAAGCGGGGTCTTGATAGATAAGCTTGAAACCTTCGGAGCGCCCGATACGAAGTTGCAAAATGTTTGCAGCAATAATGCCACCGCCCAAATATCCCAAAATTTCCCCTTGCTCTACACGGTCGCCACGTTCGACAACCGGGAATTGTAGATTTGTGTAGGCGGAGACAAAAACTATCAAAGCAGAAGCCCTTATAGCGCTAAAACGTGGATCAGGGTTAGTGGTAGTGGCTCCGTACACGACAATTTTGAACTAAGACGCTCTCCGATGAAGAATGGTAGTTGCGAGAAACCACTTCAAAGGAGAGCACATGAAGCATACAGGGTTGATGGCGAGGTTAAAAGCGAGCGGTTTGA
>JAABUN010000923.1_pt1 | contig 71105 bp, 62 predicted proteins | sample 5559311 | NCBI WGS metagenome assembly JAABUN01 (sample SAMN10711877, study PRJNA513370) | rock metagenome | isolation source: Antarctica rocks | place: Antarctica: Victoria Land, Siegfried Peak sud | reverse complement strand
TTCATGAACCGCGCGCGTAAGCAAGCGGGCCGTTGTAATTGCGAGAACAGTTCAACGTTGCCCTGAGCGTTATGGCCCGCTTGCTTACGCGCGAGGTTCATGAACTCAGAAGCCGGACTTGGTATCATCCGTTCAAGAACGTCGAAGAGCGGGAAGACATCGCCCTTAGGAGGTGCTTTCGTGGCCCGCTTCAGCGTGAGCCAACTTCTGTTGCAACAACCCCAGCACCGCCGCTTCTTCGGGCTTCAAACCCGATAAATCTCCGCTCAACTCTGCCTCGACTTTCTGCTGCATCGAATCGAGCATCGCGCCATCGACATAAGCCTCAATGACCGCCGGATGAATATACGATTTGCGGCAAACTGCGGGCGTATTGCCCAGTTTTTCCGCGACGGTTTTTACCGCCTCGACCACGTTTTTGGTGGCGGCATCTTTGTCCGAGAACTGCTCGAACTCTTGCAACGCCAAGCTCGCGGCGACGGTTCCGGCCCAGGTGCGGAAATCTTTGGCGGTAAAGAAATCACCGGCGATTTCGTGAAGATAATCGTTGACATCGCCCGACGTAATGCTGTGCGGCTCGCCGTCTTCGTCCACGAACTGAAACAGCGATTGGCCGGGCAAATCCTGCAATTTATCAATCACTCTGGCGAGTTTAGGGTCTTTGAGGTCTATCTCGTGATCTTTGTGGCTTTTGCCGGTGAACTCGAAATGCACCGTGTTGCCCTCGACTTCGGCGTGACGGTTTTCCATCGTGGTCAGGCCGTAAGTTTCGTTTTGGCGCGCGTATTCTTCGTTACCGACGCGAATCGCGGTCTTTTCTAAAAGTTGCACCACCGCCGCCAACACTTTCTCGCGCGTTAAAGAACGTTTGCGCATATCGGCATTGGTGCGCTCGCGAATCGCGGGCAGGGCATGGGCGAACGCGATCAATCGGGTGAATTTGGCTTCGTCGCGCACCTCGGCCCAGCGCGGATGATAGCGATACTGTTTGCGGCCCTTCTCGTCCAAACCGGTCGCCTGAATGTGGCCGTCGGGATCGGGGCAAATCCAGACCTCCTGGTAAGCGGGCGGAATCGCGAGTGCGTTGATGCGCTCGCGGATTGCGCCGTCGGTTATGGTCTGGCCGTCGAGGTCTTTGTAAGAAAAGCCTTTGCCCGCGCGCCGGCGCGTGATGCCGGGCGTGTCGTCATGAACGTAATGGAGGCCCGCGCGTTGGGCGCTTTTTTCGGGGTCTTTGGCGTCTTCGAGCGAGGGCAGGTCGGCGACGAATTGGATGGCGGATGCGGCGGTTTGAGACATGGGATGCGGAACCGCGATGTGGAGGCAAAGCGGGTGCCAGTGGCTTTTACTTGTCGAAACCTACGGCAACACCAATCGCGCTCAACCCAAACTCAACCCATGCTTCGCGCCGCCGCCGCTTCGGCATCGCGGGCGACGCTGATTTGGCGAGCCATTTCGCGCAATGCCGCGCGATTATCGGGCGTCAGCACGTCGCCGACGAGGGGCGCGATGGCGGCGGCGGAATCCAATGAGTCGGCGCTGAGATTGAAGTTGCTGATCGCGTCGCTCAGGTTGCGATTGTTCTGGCGCGCGGCGACTTCGCAAAACGCGGCGGCGCGGCGGCGTTGGCGCGCCCAGTTGCGCGCTGGCTCGCCAAAAAACGCGACGACATTGCGCGCACGCGGCGCGAAATCGCGTGGCGCGGGCGTGGCCGTCGGATTGGGAACCGCGACGCCGTTGGCATCGGCGAATGATTCTTGCTGGCGAATCGGCGGCTCTTCAAAACCGCCGAACGCATCGGGGTCGGGGCTATCGGCCAACCGCACCAACTCGCGCGCCAGATAGTTCAATCCGGCGATATTGAGCGCGACCGTTTCGTTGCCGGTGCGATTCATCATCTGCGCGGCCTCGCGTAGGGCGCGCGTGTTGGCGTTATCTTGCTTCAGGCGCGGCAGTTCCCAGATGAACTGCGGCGTCGCGTTGAGCCGCGTCGCGGGCAAAGCCGTCGCGCTGGGCGCGGGCGTTTGCTGCGCGCTGAGTTGTTCCAGCGTGCGCGGCTTTTCGCTCTTGCCCAGAAAACTTAGCATGGTAAAGCGCTTGCCGAATTTGCTTTTGGCTTTCCACATCTGCGCGAAACTCTCGACGGCGACCGTGTTGAACTGCGCGCCTTGATCTTGCAGATAAACCTCGCCGCGCTCGGAATCGTAGCCCACGCACAGCATCCAACGGCCTTCGCCGCCATTTTCGATATAGACCAACGGTTCGCGCGCGCTGTCCAAATCGTTTTGCAAAGCGCGTAGCGCCGTTTCGGCGCTGCCGTCGCCGGTTTTGGTGAAGCGCAAGCCCGCGTTGGCCACGACATTGGCGAATTGGTCGAACGACGGCTGCACCACGCGACTCGGTTTGGTCGTATCAATGCCGACGAAAAACGGCGCCAGACTCCAGCCGCGAATCACGGTCGAATCCACTTTCAAACCGCGCGCGCCCAGCAGAATATCGAGCGCATCCCACAGATCGCTGCCCTGAGTTGGGGCGCGCAAACCGTCGGTGTCGGGCAGGGGCGCGATGTCCAATAAAACGCGTCGAACCGGACGGCGACCCAACTGATCGTTATAGGCGAGCAGACCCAACCGTTCGCGCGCGTCGCCCGCCCACACCGAGCTGGGATAGCGCTTGAGCGTGATGTCGTAGGCGCGTTGGGCTTTGTTGCGGTCTTTGATGACGGTTTCGTAAAGCACGCCCAGATGAAACTGTGCTTCGGCGCCCGCCTCGGCATCGTTTGGCCAGTTGGCGAAAACGCTCTGTAACAGCGAAAGCGCGGTTTTGCCATCGCCCTCGGCCAGCGACAAACGGCCCAGTTTAGTCGTGGCCATCGCTGTCGCATCGGAGCGGTCGGAGTTGCGATCCATCACCAACTTATAAAAACGCCGCGCCGAAACGCCATCGCTTAAGTCTTCGGCGGCGATTTGCCCCGCGTCGAAGAGCGCCTGATTGCTCAGTTTGTTCTGGGGATAATTCTCGGCCAGCCGCGCATAGGCGTTCATGGCATTGCGCAGGTCGTCGGTGTTCTTGTTGGTGCGTCCGCGCGTCGAGAGCAAATCGCCCTGCTTGAGCAACGCTTTGGGCGCCAGGCTCGATTCGGGATGACGATTGGAAACCAGAGCATAATGGCGCAGTGCGAGCGCGATTTGCCCGGCCTCTTCGAGTTGGCGCGCCTTGGAGAACAGACTGCTGCCCGCATCGGGCGCGATGAGAACGCGACTGATGAGAACAAGAGCAGCAAGTAGGGCGACGGTGAGAAATCCGTTGAAAAGTTGGCGAGGAGACATGGGGAAAGGCTAAAGGATAAAAGATGGGTTTGCGGAAAGCGTTTGGTTTTTCCCTCTCCCGGAGGGAGAAGGGTGCCTGAGTCCCGCGAAGGCGGGGTGAGGGAAAAACCAAACGCTTTCCGCAAACCACCAATTTACTTCAACGCCTTCTCCAACTTCTCCAACTCGCCGCTCAGCTCGAACGGCAGATGCTCGCCGAAGGTCTTGTAAAACTCGCGAATCGAAGCCGCTTCGGTCTTCCACTTCTCGGCGTCAACGCGCGTTAATTCGTCCAACGCATCGGCTGATAAATCCAGACCCTTCAAGTCTAAGCTGCCGGGCGCGGGCACGCGGCCAATCGGCGTATCAACGGCGGCGGCTTTGTTGTTGGTGCGCTCGAAAATCCACTTCAGCACGCGCGCGTTGTCGCCAAAGCCCGGCCACAGAAACTTGCCGTCGTCGCCCTTGCGAAACCAGTTGACGGCGAACATTTTGGGCAACCGCGCGGCTGTCGTCGAAGAGGGAATGTCGAGCCAGTGCGCGAAATAATCGCCCATGTGATAGCCGCAAAACGGCAGCATCGCCATCGGGTCGCGGCGGATTTGGCCGACGGCCCCGCTCGCCGCCGCCGTCGTTTCGCTGGCGATGGTCGAGCCGATAAAAGTCCCGTGCGTCCAATCGCGCGCCTCGGTGACGAGCGGCACGGTTGACGGGCGCCGACCGCCGAACAATATCGCGCTAATTGGCACGCCGCGCGGGTCGTCGTAGGCGGGATCAATCGCCGGGCACTGATTGGCGCGCGCGGTGAAACGCGCGTTGGGATGGGCCGCGTTGGTGCCGGTATCGGGCGTCCAATCTTTGCCGTGCCAGTCAATCAAATGTTCGGGCGGCTGCTTCGTCATGCCTTCCCACCACACGTCGCCGTCGTCTGTTTTGGCGACGTTGGTGAAAATCGCGTCGTGCGTCAACGTCTCCATCGCGTTGGGGTTGGTCTCGTAAGAGGTGCCAGGTGCGACGCCGAAAAAGCCCCATTCGGGGTTAATCGCGTATAAACGTCCGTCGGCTTTGACGCGCAGCCAGGCGATGTCATCGCCGACGCACTCGACTTTCCAGCCGGGCAAAGTCGGCTGCAACATCGCCAGATTGGTCTTGCCGCACGCACTCGGAAACGCCGCGACGAAATACTTCTTTTCGCCCAAGGGATTGGTGATGCCCAGAATCAGCATATGCTCGGCGAGCCAGCCTTCGTCGCGCGCCATCACGCTGGCGACGCGCAGAGCGAAACATTTCTTGGCGAGCAGGGCGTTGCCGCCGTAGCCCGAACCATAACTCCAAATCTGGCGCTGTTCGGGGAAGTGCGAGATATAACGATTGTCAGGATTGCACGGCCAGGGCACATCTTTTTCGCCGGGCTTGAGCGGCATTCCCAAGGAATGAACGCAGCGCACGAAATCATCTTTCTGGCCCAACGGTCGCAAAACATCGTGGCCGCAACGCGTGGTCAGGCGCATCGAAAGCGCGACGTAAGGCGAATCGGTGATTTCGACGCCGATGCGCGCGATGCGGCTATCAAGCGGCCCCAGACAAAACGGGATGACATACATGGTGCGGCCTTCCATGCAGCCATCGAAGAGGCGCAGCATCGTCTGTTTCATCTCGCGCGGGTCGCGCCAGTTGTTGGTCGGGCCAGCCTCGACGGGCCGTTTGGAACAGATGAAAGTGCGGTCTTCAACGCGCGCCACATCGCGCGGGTCGGAGCGCGCCAAAAAGCTGTTGGGCCGCAGTTCGGGGTTGAGCGGTTCGATGGTGCCGCTTTCGACCATTTGCGCGGCGAGCATCTGATATTCGGCCTGACTGCCATCGCACCAGTGAATGTTTTTGGGGCGGCAGAGCGCGACTTTGCCAGCGACCCAATCGAAGAGCGCTTCGTTGTCGGAGAGTTCGAGGGGAAAAGGAATTTTCATGTGACGTGGGGCACAGTGTAGGAAATAGGCGCGATGAGGCGGGCAAATGGGGCGAGATTTGGCGCAATTGTTAAACTTGTAATTATGGACAAACGCGTTTATGTCATTGACGGAACGAAATTCTCTTCGCTGGAAGAGTTTGCCCGCTACTTTAGCGATGTCGTTTTGGAAGATTACCAGTGGGGAGGCGGTCTCGATGCCTTCAACGATATCTTACGCGGCGGTTTTGGCACACCTCTGGGCGGTTATGTCATTCGTTGGGAAGACTCGGATCTTTCTCGTCGTAACTTGGGAGTTACTGAGACTGCACGATGGTTGGACGAGATCATTTCCAAGTGTCATCCCACAAGCGTCCCTCATTTTGAACATCGGTTGAAGCAAGTTCAAGTGGGAAAAGGTGAAACACTCTTCGACGAGATCGTGGAAATTATCAGAGAGCATGGCATCGGCGGCAACGAGTCAATGGACGAAGTCGAATTGCAGCTGTTGTAAATGACAGAGAAGACTGACTTGGACGAAGTGCGGATAAGTCAGCAGACAGAGAAGGAGAGCGGTATAAGCGGTCATGGAGGTTTATCTTTTGCCTGCTATATACTTTTGCCTTCCCTATGTCCCAATTCGCCAGCGCGACTCAAGCCACGCGCTCGCCCAACATCGTTCTCATCCTCGCCGACGACTTGGGCTGGAGCGATACCACCTTATTCGGCACCACCAAACTCTATCAGACACCCAACATCGAGAAATTGGCCGCGCGCGGCATGACGTTCACTCACGCTTACGCCGCCAGCCCGCTTTGCTCGCCGACGCGCGCCAGCATCATGACCGGTTTGTCGGTCGCGCGCGTGGGCATCACGGCGCCCGAATGTCATCTGGCGCGCGAAACGTTTGTCGCCGAATCGGGGGCGATGGCGCCGCCGCAAAGCAAAACCACCGATTGCGTTTCGGTTACGCGCCTCAAGACCGATTATTTCACGTTGCCTAAAGCGTTGAAAGCGCAGGGCTACGCGACGGGGCATTTCGGCAAATGGCATCTGGGGCCCGACCCGTATTCGCCGCTGCAACACGGTTTCGATGTGGATATTCCGCATTGGTATGGCCCCGGCCCGGCGGGGAATTTCGTCGAGCCCTGGAGCTATCCCGATTTCGAGCCGAACTTTGCGGGCGAACATATCGAAGACCGCATGGCCAAAGAAGCCTCGGCCTGGATGGAAGAACATAAAGACGAACCGTTCTTCCTGAATTACTGGCAGTTCGGCATTCACGCGCCCTTCGATGCCAAAGCCGAAATCGTCGAAAAATATCGCGATTTGGTCGAACCCGACGAAGCGCAACGTAGCCCGACTTATGCGGCGATGGTCGAACATTTGGACGATGCCGTCGGCACTTTAATGGAGACGCTCGAACGCATCGGCGCCCTGGATAACACGATAATACTCTTCACCAGCGACAACGGCGGCAATATGTATGACCGCGTGGACGAGACCGCGCCGACCAGCAACGCTCCACTGCGCGGCGGCAAAGCCACGATTTACGAAGGCGGCATTCGCGAACCCTGGATCGTCGTCGCGCCCGGCGTTGAGGCCGGTGGGCGCAACGATGCCGTCATTCAAACGACCGATATTTATCCGACTCTGCTCGACATGATTGGCGCGCTCCAGCCGGAAGGCGTAGAGTTTGATGGCATCAGCATCGTGCCCGCATTGCACGGGAAACCGCTCAATCGTGAGGCGATTTATACCTATTTCCCGCATTCGCCCGGCGTGCCCGATTGGTTGCCGCCTTCGGTCGCCGTTCACGTCGGCGATTGGAAGTTGATTCGTATATTTCTCTGTGGCGCAGATGGCGCGCACGATTACCGGTTATATAATCTGGCGAATGACATTGGCGAAACCCACGATTTGTCGGCGCAAGAGCCGGAGCGCGTCAGGCGGATGGACGCGATGATCGAGGCATATTTGCAGGATGCGGGCGCGGCGACGCCTATCGCCAATCCCAATTTCGATCCGGCGAAATATGATGCCGACGATATCGGCGTCTCGCATAGGCACGACGCCAAACCGAATGTGAAAGGCGCGCCCGCCGAATGATGTTTTTGATTGGCACGCAGAGACCGCCGGGCGCAGAGAGGGCGAAGAATATAAACCTTATAAGGTGAGTTACCACATCAAATCATGGGATCAAGAGAACGTTCGCCATTTTTCAGCGAACCAGAGCGTGAGCGCTCGGCCAAGGTTGACTCTCCTCGCACTTAAACGTGGCCGGTCGCTTACGCTCGGTTCGCTGATTCGTATCCGTCGAGTTTTTTGCGGCCCGTTTTCAGTCCAAGGCGAGTTGAATTCCCCAAATTTTCAAATAAATGTTTGAAATTCATTCGATCTGGGTATAATGGATAGCACGAGCTACCAAAAAGCTAAAATCTGATTTATGAGCTTCAACAAAACTTCCGTCGCTACGATGGCCGACGAGCGCATGACCCAACGGCAGATCGCCGAAGAGTTGGGCGTTTCGCGGCAGTTGGTTTCGTTTGCCTTGCAGGGCAAAGGGCGGATGTCGGACGAGAAGCGCCAGAAAATTTTGCGTTTCGCTCGCGAAAACAATTACCACGAGTTTTCCAACAACGAGGCGCGCCAGATGATTTCGCGGCGCTATGGCAAGCGCGCTCAAACCGGCATCATCGCCGCCGTTTTCAACGCCAGATTCGAGGGCCAACCGATCACCAGTCTGCCGTTTTTCGCGCCGTTTTTTGAAGGTCTGGAAAACGAATCTATCGAGCGCAACTTAGATTTGGTGTTGTGTCCGTTGCGCGCCGAGGGGTTGCCGTTGTTGGTGCGCGAACAGCGCGTTGACGGCGTGATTTGCCTGTTCATTCCCGAATGCGATGCCGCACGATTGGGCGCGCCCGCGATGCCGACGGTTTCGCTGCCTTACCAGACTCAGGGCGCGCCCTGCATCAGCATCGAGGACGCGCAGGGCACGCGATTGACGACGCAACACTTGATCGGTCTGGGGCACCAACGCATCGCTTATCTGGGCATGTCGCCGACCGAAAACGAAATCGGCGCGCACCGTCTACAAGGCTACCAGAGCGCGCTCGCGGACGCGGGATTGCCACAGGAGGCACGCTGGATCAACAGCACCCTCGAAGATCCCACCAAAGGTGCCGGGCGCGAAGCCGCCAACGCGTTGTTGAAAACGCGTCAGGCCGGTCAGCCGAACTTTTCGGCCATCGTCTGCTACAACGACGAAATCGCCATGGGCACGGTCGAGGCTCTGCAAGCGGCGGGCGTCAATGTGCCCGACGAAATCAGCGTGACCGGCTTTGATGACATCTCGATCCAATCGAATTTCGCGCTCGCGCTAACTTCGGTTGCCATTCCCCGCCAGGCGATGGCCAGGCGCGCCGTCGAACTGCTGTGCCAGCAAAACCAGGCGCGACGCGACGCTTCCAACGATGATTTTTCTTCCTACTTGCAACAGTTCCCCGTAAAACTGGTGACGCGCGATTCGAGCGCGCCGCCGCCGACTTCCTCCCCTTGACGTTCCATCGCGTTCCCCTTGACGCTAATCCCGTCGGAAACTCCGACCCGAAAACCATCATAAAACCAACATTCAACTCACCCAAAATCGGCAGAGTGCATTCACCCTTATCGAGCTTCTCGTCGTCATCGCCATCATCGCCATTCTCGCGGCGATTCTGTTTCCCGTGTTCGCCCGCGCCCGCGAAAATGCGCGTCGTTGACGATAATCGCTTCAAGATGCTCTTCGATTCGCCGCTGCGCTACGCCTACCCCGACGGCAGCGCGCCCGGCATCAACGATTCAAGCCGCGCCAAACTGGGCGGCTGGCAGACGATGAATTATGATTACGCGTTGCTGCGCTACGGCGACCCCAACTACGCGCCCATCGTGAATAATTCGACGCGGCAGTTGCACCTCAGCCAGAGCATTTACTTCCCGACGCACTATTTTGAGACGCTGCCCGAACCCGCAGTTCTCACCTTTGGTAGCACGGTCTTCGATAATTTGGGCTACGCGATTACGCGCGCGCCGAACGTTTTCGCCCTGATGGATTACGGACAGCACGGCGGCACGCACGGGCACTACGATAAGCTGAATTTAATTCTGTTTGGGCAAGGCGCGCAGAAAGGCGACGAACTGGGCGGCGAGCCGAAGTTTCATCGCTACGAAGAAGCGCTGCATTCCGAATGGACGACGCAGACCGTCGCGCATAACACGATGGCGGTTGACCAGAGCAGCCAAATCGCCACGACCGGCAAGTTGCTGGTATTCGAGGACGCGCCCACAATCAAAGTGATGCGCGGTCAATCGGATAGCGCCTACGCGGGCGTTTTGCTTGACCGCACCGTCGTGACGGTTGACGGAGCCGTGTTGGACTTGTATCACGGCGCGAGCGCGTTGGAGCATTCGTGGGATCGCACGTTGCGCTTCGCGGGCGATTTGAACGGGATGCCCGCCGCGACCGACGAGAAATTGGGCGCGAGCGCGGGTTATCAGCACCTTCAAGTCGCCGCGCGCAGGGACGCGACAGCGGGTTGGCAAGGCGTGTGGCAAACCGGCGCCGGGCCTTTGCAAGTCAACGTTGTGGGCGCGCCATCTCAGCAACTCGTGCTGGCCAAGGGGCCGGACGGCGACGACATCGCGTTGGCGCGGCAACGCGGCAAAACGGCGGATTTCGCCATCGTCTATCGCCTCGACGCGTGGGGCAAAGCGCCCGAAAATCTGCGTTTGGTGCCGTTGAAAAACGCGAACGTAACGGCGTTCGAGATGACGCAGGACGGCGCGAAAACACAGGTTTGGGTGGCATATAGCGAGGGCGCGTGGGAAGCGTTGGGCTGGAAGAGTGATGCCCGCGTTCTGGTGGTGCAGACGCGCGGCGACGAAACGCAAATCGTCTTAGGCGGCGGCAGTTTCGCGGGCAACGGCAAAACCGAATTGCGCCAGAATGTCGCCGGAAACTATCAGGCGACGGGACGTGATGGCGCCTTGAAAGTGGTCGCGGAGTGGACGCCGCCCGCGATGCCAACCGGTGCGAGCGCACCGAGAGCGCGCGGGGGAGAGAAGAACTGACGATCCCGAAACAACCGAACATTTTATTAATTCTGATCTTTACTCGTAACTACACCCGTGGTGAGTGGTGGGTTGAGCGCGCGGACGCGTTATGAAAGCGTAGAATTCACTTCGCGCAAGCGTCTTTTTCAGAGCGTTCACGCTCACAACTCACCACTCATAACCCACCACGGGTGTAGTTACCTTTACTCTTCGAGCTTATCCAAGCGCGCATCGGGCGGCAACAGGTCGCGCACCGCTTCCTCGTCCATCTCTTCGATATTGACTTCGCCGGGCGCGTTCATGCTGCCCATCACTGGCGAATGCAACTGCGGTTCGCGGTAACTCAAATCCGACATCGGCACTTCGGGCGGCAGGGGCGCGCGGTCGCGCTCGGAGTCGAGCGTGGTGTCTTCATCGTTGCGCGTCGGGTCAATCAGTCCGGCGTCGGCCTCGGACGAGGGCGAATCTTCGCGCGGGTTGATGCCAGGCTGAAGCGTTTCCATGGTATCGCTATCGAGCGGCGCGGCGGCGGGAACGGGGCTATCAACTTCGTTGTTGACGTAAGATTCGGTATCGCGGGGTTTGTGCATAATTTATTCTCCGCCTCCCCAGCCAGCCAATGAAGTGCCACACTTGGAGGAGTTGTGAGTAATGGGTGGTGAGTTGTGGGTAATAAATTGCGAGCGTGAATGTGAGATGAAAGCGCGCGAACCCCCAATGGAATTTTCGCAACTCACAACTCATCACCCACAACCCGTTATGCTTCCGCTTTTGCCCCTCGATTTATCCACCCTCCCGATTCAAGACTTCGATTTTCTTATCATCGGTTCGGGCGTCGCCGGACTTTCGTGCGCCATCGAACTATCGCCGCACGGCTCGGTCGGCGTCACCACCAAAGAAGACATCACCCAGGGCTCGACCCAATGGGCGCAGGGCGGTATCGCGGCGGTCTTGTCGCCCGAACCGGTGGATTCGCCCGCGCTGCACCAATCCGATACCGAAAAAGCGGGCGCCGGTTTGTCCGACCCCAGCGCCGTCGCGGTTCTGGTCGGCGACGGCCCGCAACGCATCCGCGAACTGATCGCGCGCGGCGCGCACTTCGATACCGAACCCAACGGCGACCTCAAACTCACGCGCGAGGCCGCCCATCGCGCGCGCCGCATCGTCCACGCGCAGGGCGATTCGACGGGCCGCGAAGTGCAACGCAGTCTCGGCCAGGTCGCGCACGACGATGAGCGCATCTCGGTTTTGGAGAACGTGCTGACCATTGATTTATGGGTCGAACGCGGCAGATGTCGCGGCGCCGTCGCGCTCAATGCTCAGGGCGAACTGGTGTTGTTTCGCGCCAAAGCCACCATTCTGGCGACCGGCGGCGTCGGCGCGCTTTATAAAGTCACCACCAATCCGGCGGTGTTGACCGGCGACGGCATGGCGATGGCGTTTCGCGCGGGCGCGCCGTTGATGGACATGGAATTCGTGCAGTTCCACCCGACGGCGTTTGCCAAAGGCCCGTCCAACCCGCGCTTTCTGATTAGCGAGGCCGTGCGCGGCGAGGGCGCCCATTTGGTGGACGAGAAGGGCGAGCGTTTTATGCCCAACTATCATCCCGATGCCGAACTCGCGCCACGCGATGTCGTGGCGCGCGCCATCGCCAGCGAGATGCTCGAAAGCGGCGCCGATTACGTCTTTCTCGACTTGACCAAAAACAGCGCCCAAGAAATCGCCGCGCGTTTCCCAACGATCTACTCGACCTGCATCGCCTACGGCATTGATCCGGCGACCGAGCCGATTCCGGTCGCGCCCGCCGAACATTACATGATGGGCGGCATCCGCACCGATTTGGACGGCGCCACGACAATCCCCGGCTTGCTCGCGTGCGGCGAATGCGCCTGCACCGGCGTTCATGGCGCCAACCGTCTGGCCTCCAATTCGATGCTCGAAGGTCTGGTTTTCGGCATCCGCACCGTGCGCGCCGCGATGCGCAGCGCCCTCGCCGCCGACGCCGAACCTGGTTCGCCGGTCGCGCCGCGAACGCATATCGCCAACCAGATTCCGTCCGACACTTTCTCCGACGACGAGTTGGCTGAGGCCAAAACGCGTCTGCAAGCCGCGATGTGGCGCGGCGTTGGACTGGTGCGCGACGAAGCCGGATTGGGCCAAACGATGGCGGTCATCAACGAACTTTACGCGAAGTTCGGTCATCCTGGCCCGCGCCGCAACGCGATTGAGCTGGCCAACATGATCGAGTGCGCCTGGCTCATTACGCGCGCCTCGTTGGAGCGCCACGAAAGCAGGGGCGCGCATTTTCGCCGCGACTTTCCGGCGACGCGCGAAGACTGGCGCCATCATTTATTGTTGAGCGGCGACCGCGATAGTCTGGTGATCAGCGAAGTCGAGGTGAAATAGAAAATGTTCGATTGGCTAAAACGAAGGTTCGCTCGCAAACCTAAGATGAATTCGGAGGCGGCTGTGAAATCGTTTCATCGGGCAATTGTTGACAAAGCGACCGAGAAGTTGGGGCGTAACCTGTCGGCCAAAGAAAATCGCTTTATCACCAGTCGCGGCGGGTTCATCGCGCTGGAGATGATCTGGGACACGGTGCGAACATCGGATAAAGCCGAAGTGGAACGGTATCTAAATTCTGAGTAAGGTGAAATAATGCCTGAACTCAAATGGGACGAACTCGATTTCATGCAGTGTCTGGAAGTCGAACCGCAAGTCGAAGAATATAAAGTAGACCTCTTGCAAAAGTCACCGACAATTGCGATGTTAGCGGGGCTTACGCCCTCTTCCAATCTTTGGGCGAAGAGAAAACCCCGATTGGAAGAGGGCGTAAGCCCCGCCCATTGAGCGAGTCAGAGCAAAAATCACGCTCAAAACGACTTATGCAAGAGGTCTAGTGAATTATGTTTACGAAGTGCGCAAAGGCAACCTATTTTTGAACCTCACCATGTAGCCGATGGAAAGCGTTGTCGCGCTGACTTTGCGCCAAGAACAGAGCGAACATTCGCTGGTTGATTTCGCTTTGTTTGTGCATGGAAAGGTGAGCCGCATCAACGACAAATGCGGCGAACATTTGGAAATCTCGCATTGATTGGATTGCGCCTCAGCGCTTTTCTTACTTAGAAGCCGAAAGAATTTGGGATGCCGCCAAACCCCATTGGACGGTCGAACTTTCGATTAAACCGCAGCTTCAAATTCGCTATCGCGATTGAGCGAAGAGCGAATTCGCTTTTCTGGGGAACAAAATCGCGTTTGGCACTGTCACACTCGCCAATCTCATGAAGTTACTTCCTCTGCTGATTCTCTTGTTATCGGGTGCCGCAATCGCCGGTTGTGCCGTTTCGCGTGGCCAACCGGAGCCGACTCTTGGCGCGCCAGCGCTGATGAAGCCGCAGACTCAAGTGTTACTGCAAAAATTCTCGACGGCCCCTTATTTCTGGCAGCAAGCCAAAATTGGCGAGACGTTAGTCGAGCAGGGCGACAAAGAGGTGATTCCCGCATTGCTGCCTTTATTGCGCGCGCCCTCGCGCGATTTGCGCCTCAGCGCCGGACGTGTTTTGGCCGGGCTGGGCGATGATCGCGGTTTGTTCGCCGTCATCGCCGAACTCGAAGACAAGGCGCCGCGCGCGACAAAACGGCTCGCGTCCAACGGCGTTGATTTCGATGTCAACGGGCAAATCGTGCAAGATCGTTATCGGGCCGCGCAAACTCTGGCCGTCATCGGCGATGCGCGCGCGCGGCCCGCTTTGCAGAAGGCGCTACGCGACCCCGATATTGATTATCAGGCCGCCATCATGCTGGGCGATTTGGGCGACAAACGCGCGATTCCGGCTTTGCTCGAAGCGCTGAAACGCGCCTCCGATTCGGCCCAAAATTCCACGCCCAACACCGAGATGAAACTGTGGGCCGGATACGGTTTGCTGGCGCTGGGCGATCCCAAAGGAACCGAAATTATCCGCACGCTTTTGGTCAATGCCAAGCCTTGGACAACGCGTCGTCATGCCGCACAAGCCTTAACTCAATGGGGCGACGCGCGCGCCGTGCCCGCCTTAATTCGCGCGACCAGGGACAAGCAACTCGAAGTGCGCGTCGAGGCGATCACGGCGCTGGGACGCATCGGCGACGCGCGCGCCTTGCCCGCGCTTCAAACGGCGAGTCGCGATAAAAATCCGGCCCAGGCCACCGCGCGCATCGGATTTGACATGATCGTTTCGGATCAGCCCATTTTCGAGCGCGTCACCGTCGCTCAGGCTGCGACCAAAGCGATTCAACGAATTAGAGCTAAAAAACAGAAGAAATGAACCGCCGAGGATGGAAAAGATGCGGAGAGAACGAAGAAAACATCAAAAGTCGAATTTCTATCGAGTTCGATTGTCCTTCATTCTCTCCGCGTTTTCTCCGTTGTCGGCGGTTCGTTTCTTTTATTTTTCGCCCGCCACCGAACTTTCGCCCCCGTTTCCCTCATCCAATAGAACAATGGAAATGGTTCTCCCGCGCGCCGCTCCGCTACTGCGCGCGCAATCGGCGCCGCGCACATCTGACGAAGGCGCGCTTGTCGAACGCGCTCGCGCGGGCGAAGTCGGCGCGCTCGACGAGCTGATGAACCGCCATCGCGCGCGCATCTTGAATCTGGCCTACCAGATCACGCGCGACCGCGACATCGCCGAAGATTGCGCGCAAGAAGCCTTCGTGCGCGCCTTTTCCAAGTTGACGATGTTCCGCGCACAATCGAGTTTCGCGACCTGGCTCACCCGCATCGCGCTCAACGTGGCGCTGGAAAAACAGCGTGGTTCGCCCACAATCCGCTCGCTTGATGACGAGGATTTGCAGCGTGAGGTGAGGGCACCTCCGACCGATTTCGAGGGGCGACTGGCGCTCGAATGGGCATTAGATCAACTGTCGCCCACCTTGCGCATCTCGCTGATATTGCGCGAATGGCACGGTTTAACTTACGAAGAAATCGCCAGCGTGTGCGAAGTGCCGGTTGGCACGGTTCGCTCGCGCCTGAGCGCGGCGCGCATCGAGTTTCGCCGCGTGTGGAGTGGGATGGAGAAAGAGTAAGCTGAGCGTTATTCCCTCACCCCGCCTTCGCGGGACTCAGCACTGCCTTGGCTCCGCCAGGCGACCACTCTCCCAGAGGGAGAAGGGAAATCGAGGGCAGTGACGCGATAGAACTGGCTTAATAGTTCCAAGTTAGTTGCAAACCGCAATAGCTCCCAACTTCCCTTCTCCCTGCGGGAGAGTGGTCGCCTGGCGGAGCCAAGGCAGTGCTGAGTCCCGCGAAGGCGGGGTGAGGGAATAACCCAAACGCTTTCTTCAACCCATCCGGTGTCCGTTATCCGAAATCCGCCATGAATCCCAACGAACTTCCCGAAAGCGCGCGCCGCGCCTTCGACGATTACCCGAAAATCGAGCCATCGCCTGCGTTCAATCGCGCGGTGTTGCAGTCGCTCGAAGCCGCGCAATCGGCGCGGCGATTGACGCTCATCGGGCGCATCGAAGAAATGCTCGGCCTCAAATGGTGGCAGTTCGCCGCGTCGGGCCTATTGGGCGCGCTCTTGCCCGCCCTGGTGCTGGGCGCGCTATTATTTTCCAATCGCGACGCGGCTCCAGTTCAATCGGCGCCGATTAATCCACTTTTGCCGCGTGCTATTGGGCCGCTTTATGCGCGCGAATTGTGGCGCGAAAACGAATCGCGCGAGACGCCGCAATCAATCGAGAAACCTCAAGGAGAAGAGTTATCATGGGCCGCCTCAAAATCCCCGTTGGCGTAATAGTATTCGCCGCGATCTGGCTGGTCGCGTTGTGCGTGCCGAGCGTGCGCGAATTAAACAGGACTTTCGCTTACCACGAAATCTTCGACGGACGAAGCAACTTCAACACGCCTGGCGGCAGAGAATTCGCGCGGCGTTACCCCAATAATCCGACCGCCGCATTGTGGGGCGCCGAAGACGAATGGCGCGGATACGGTGGCGATTTCGACGTGGAATCGCCAATTGTGGGCGGCGACAAAACGGCCTTGGAAAAAGTCGCGGCACGCTTCCCTGTTGATTTACAGGTTCGCGCGCTGCAACTCCGCACCTTTGCCGAAGGTTTGGTCAACATGAAAACCGTTCGCAATAAAAATGATGCCACGCTTCGCGCACAATGGATCGAGGCCGCGCAAATCGCTCGCGAGGGCGCGCGTTTGGAGCCGGACAACGTCTATTGGCCGTGGATGGAAGCGGGCTTCGAGTTCGCCGCCAAGCGCGACGACGCGGCGCTGCGTGCGTTCGAGCGCGCCGGAAAATGCACGCGCTACGACGACTATACCAACGCCACCGTCAAAGCGCGCCTTGATTTTTGGGAAGGCGTGGCGACGCCATCGTGGGAACAGAAAGTCGCGCTGTGGGCCTCGACGCTTTTCTCGCATCTGGCGCCGATGCGCGAGGCCGCCTTGTTCACCACCAAACGTGCCAGCGAACTGCGCAAAGCGGGCAAAATCCAGAGCGCTTTGGCCCTCGAAGCCAACGTTTTGACGGCGGCAAAACTCGCGCGTCGCAACGCCGATGCGATGGTTATCGCGTTGGTGGCGGAAGACATAGCCAACACTTCGCTGGAAGAATTTACCGGCACTGCTCGGCCCAAAGAGAATTTCGGGGTGCAAAATTTCGAGCAACATTCGAGCGAACTGTCGCAAAAATGGGCGAATTTGGCGGTCGAAAATGGGCAGGAGGAACTGGCGGCACGCGCCGATTGGATGCGTGAGCCATCGGTGCGCGCGCTCTACCGCATTGAGGAAGAAATGGACTCCCTCATCGGGATGCGAGCGCCCTGGGGCATTATGGCGATGGTGGCGCCCCTTGCGTTGCAAGCGTTGGGGCTGGTCATCGTGGCGGGCGCGTTGTTGTGGGTGGCGGGGCTTTGGCTGCGGTTTGAGGGCCATGCGCCCACGCGCGGACAAGTCGTGATGTGCGCCAACTTTTCTTTCTGGCTGTTGTTCGTCGGCATCGTGACGTTTGTCTATGTCAACCGGCGCTCGTTCGGGTTTGTCTACAATTTTGGCAACTGGAAATCGGGAATAATCGTGCTCGCCTTTGGCATCGTGGTGTGCCTGTGCTGGCTGTTGCCTGTGTGGTTTATCGGCCTGAAAGTCAGCCGCCAATGGTCGCGTTATCAACCCGCGAACCCGCGCCCGCTTGCGCTCTGGTTGAATCGCGCGCGCGTCACCAGTTGGCTGGTCTTTGGCATCGCTTTGGTTTTGACATATACCAACGGGCGTGGCCTGTGGGACGGGACATGGTTCACGCTTTCCAACTCCGCCCTGGCCGCCGACATCGCGCTTTTGGTGGCGCTGATTTTGGAGTTCGTGCGCTGGCAAAGAGCCGGATGGCGCTTCAAGTTGGTCGCGCGCGAAAACGGGATCGCGCCCAAACCCGCTTCGGTTGGCCCGAAGCGTTGGGTGCCATTTGGCCTATGGTTGCTATGCGGCGCGCTGTTGGCGCCCGTCGCCATGAACGTCGTGGGCGGAGTTCCATTCTCGGAAAGTCTGACGCCGCTCTTTTTCGCGATCATCGCGGGTTTGGGAGCATTAATCACGAGTTGGCGACTGTCGCACGACCACTTCAAATGGCAACTGGCGCGGAGCAGCGCGGGCGTGTTAGTGGTCGTCTGGAGCGCGATGTTTCTGTTGTTGGCGGTGAGCGCATGGCCTCTGCGAGCCGAGTTAAATCGCAATTTGGATCGGCGCATCCAACTGGGCGAAATCGTTTGGATGCGCGAGCAAATGGCCAAAGCCAAATAAACCGTTAAATTTCCAGTCGTCTCAGTTCGCCCGCCGCCCAGCCCAACTGTCCGAACTGCTGGCTGACGGCGGGCGCTTTGTCGCGTCCGCTCAACATCGTCAGACGCGCCAACTCGACGGCGGCGGCTTCGGTGGCTTCCAATAATTGTTGCAGATTGGCGGCTTCCAGTTCGATTTCGGGCCGCAACGCATCCGCATGAATCCGTTGATTGCCCACAATGGACAACCGCCCGCACGCGTGAAACAAGGCATCGAAAGCCGCGTTAATCTGGGTTTGCGCGGTTTCGCGGAGCGGCGCGGGCAAAGGGTTTTCGGGGCCGAGCGCGTTTTGCAGATCGATCAAATGTTGCGCGGCCTGCGCCAGAAGCGGGCGCAAAGCGGGGTCGGGCAGGGCGAGTTGGGTGTTGATGTAACTGGTAATCCAGTTCCAGCGCCGGTTGCGCGCGGCCTTGAAAAGGGCGCGTCGCACTTCGCCGCGCGCGGCCAGGCGGCCATAGTTGTGGCGCGCGAAGTAGCCGACGGGAACCCAGACGGCCACAACCGGCGGCGCCAGAAACGCGATGATTGCCAGATAAATTTCCATGTTCGTGCTTTGCTCCCATTAACAGACGACATTTTCAGACAGGATGGACAAGATGAAACAGGATGGATTTTGGGAGAGCGGATGACTGGCGAGAAATTGGCTTTCAGTTGCTTTGTGAAAGTTGCTATTAACCCGACTTTCCATCTGCTCCGCCCTGTCATTCTGAGCGCAGTGAGGCACGAACGTAGTCGAAGAATCTATTGCGTTGCAGTTGTCGCGCACGTTTGCAAAGGCTTTTACATCATGGATTCTTCGACTACGTTCGTGCCTCACTGCGCTCAGAATGACAGGGCGGAGCAAATGGAAAGTCGGGTTAATATGCCAAAACTCTCAAACTAAAATTCAAGCGTTCTTGTGTCGAGCAATTCGCCAACAAACCATCCTGTTTTATCCTGCTCATCCTGTTTAAAAAATGGCCCAAATTATTCTTCCAGTTGCCGGTTCAGACGCCTTAACTCGCCCGCCGCCCAGCCCAGTTGTCCGAACTGTTGGCTGCTCGCCGGCATTTGCCCGTCGCCCGCCAAAAGCGTTAGACGCGCCAGTTCAATCGAGGCCGCTTCGGTCGCTTCCAACAATTGACGCAAATTGGCGCTTTCGGCCTCAAGCTCCGCCCGCAACGCCTCGACGTTCACGCCTTGCCCCGCCACGATAGACAGGCGCGCGCACGCGGTGAACAAGGCGTCGAACGCCGCGACGATCTGTTCGCCCGCCTGTGTTTGCAGCAGTTCGGGAATCGGATTGCGCGGCCCCAGCGAGTTGCCCAGCAAAATTAATTTTTCCGTTGCGCTCACGATAAGCGGGCGCAGCGATTCATCGGGAAGCGCCAAATCGCGCTTGAGATAGGGCAACAAAACGTGCCACTGTTTGCGGGCGGTGGCGCCTTTGAGTGCGTTATAGATTTCGCCGCGCGCGATGCGTCGCGCGAAGCTGTTGGACGCGAAGTGGTTGAGCGGCAGCCAGACCAGCAAAATCGCCAGCCCGCCCGCCGCCAGAATTTCGATCAGATACGTCATTGGGTTTGCATCTTAGTTTACGAAGCGCATCAGCAACAGGCGGCGAACGGCTTATTTAACCCGCAACACTGGTTATTTAGCGGGCGCCGTTCACGAGCGCGATTTCCGATAACTCCCGCGCAAAAACCATTTCTCGCCGCCGAAAATCAGCACAATGCCAACCGCCGCCGCGAACAACACGAAAATATCGGTCTGCGCTTTGTTGATAATAAACGCGCTCAAAATCAGAGCATCGAGCGCCATCGCGGTTATCAAAATCCATGCTTTGGCCTTGATTTCTGCGCGCAAATAGCGATAGGTGCCCCAGTGAATCGCGATGTCCATAATCAAATAAAAGATCGCGCCCAACGATGCGATGCGGCTCAAATCGAAGAACACCGTCAGCACCATCGCGATGGCAATGGTGTAAATCAGCGTGTGCATCTGCCGGTCGCCTGGAATATGGAAGTTGCGGTAGGGCACCAATTTCATCGAAGTCAGCATCGCCAGCATGCGCGAAACCGCGAACGCGCTGGCGATGACGCCCGAAACCGTCGCCACAATCGCGAAGGCGACCGTCAGCCAAACGCCCCACTGTCCAAACGCCGGACGCGCCGCCTGCGTCAGCGAATAATCGCGCGCCTTGACGATTTCGTCCACCGTCAAATTGCCGCCGACCGCGAGCGAAACCAGCAGATAAACCACCGCGCAAATCGCCAGCGAAATGATGATGGCGCGCCCGACATTTTTATGCGGCTCTTTGATTTCGCCGCCGCTATTGGTGATGGTGGTGAAGCCTTTGTAAGCCAAAATGCCCAGCGCAACCGCGCTCAAGAAGCCGCCTACACTGGTATCGGAAGGCGACAACGAAACGCCAGGGAAACTCAGGCCCGAAGCCCACAATCCGCCGCCCGCCAGCAGAATCAATCCGGCGATTTTGAGCAGCGCCATGAAGGACGAAAAAGTCTCGATGAACTTGTTGCCCAAAATGTTGATGCCAAAAGCGAACGCTAACAATCCAACGCCCAGAACCGGCACCCAAAAACTCTTCTCGTTGCCGCCGAAAAGTTGCAGCGTGTAAGTGCCAAACGTGCGCGCCACCAGACTTTCGTTGATGACCATCGAGAAATACATCAGCAGCGCGCAACCGGCGGTGATGAAGCTCTTGCCATAAGCCTTCTGCAGAAACATCGCGATGCCGCCCGCCGAAGGAAACGCATCGGAGAGCTTGACGTAGGAATAGGCGCTAAACCCCGAAATAATCGCCGCCAGCACAAAAGCCAGAGGAAACCATTGGCGCGCCAGCTCGGCAACCTGGCCGGTCAGAGCAAAAATACCGGCGCCGATCATTACGCTGGTGCCCAGCGCGACCGCGCCCGATAACGAGAGGCTATTCTTCTTATATTGCGACTTGTTTTTCATGCTGCTTCTTAATCCGCCAAGAGCGAGAGCAGGACGTGTGCCGATACCCCTGTTGGGTTTATTCGGACGTTTCGGAGGTTAAAGCATAGCGCGAAAACAGAGTGCTAAGCAATTGAACGCGACTTTAGCGCGCGCGCCTCGTCGGTTTCACTCCTTACATTTATGAAAATTCTGGCCCTCGAAACCGGCGGCACTGCCTCGCCGCGCGAAGCCATCTTGGCCGCCCTCGAACTCAGCAACACCGACGCGCAAGTTTCGGCTCTGGTCTCGATTGACGAACCGCGCGCTCTCGGTGCGCAACTTATCGGCGCCATTGACGAAACCCTTGGCGAAGCCGGATGGAAGTTGGACGATCTCGATGGTCTGGCGATTGGGAGCGGCCCCGGTTCGTGGACGAGCCTGCGCGTGGGCTTCGCGACGTTTAAAACGCTGGCGCAAACCCGCGAACTGCCCCTCGCCGCCGTGCCCTCGTTCGATGCTCTGGCCAGCGCGATTCACCGCGCGCGGCCCGCACAGCAAAGTGGCAAAAAAAGTGGCAAACGTCGCAAAAAGCGGCAGCAGGAATCGGCATCGCAAATCGTGTTGGCTCTTTCGCCGTGTCGTCCGGGCGCGCTTTACGGGAAATTGTTCGCCATGACCGACGATTATCTGGCGCCGCTTCAGGCCGAATGGATCGCGCCAGCGCAGATGCACCTCGACAGCGCATTTTGTCAGGCGTTGGCGTCGGAAATTGACGGCCCGTTGCTGATTTGCGGCGCGGCGGGCATGCAGGCCGTCGAGCTATTGGAAACGCGCGGCGAAGGCGATTTGTATGAATATATCGAAGCGCCCGCCGCGACGGTGACCATCGAAATCGGCATTGCGGGCGCCTACCAAATCGCCGACGGCGAAGTGACGGAGCTGAGCGAGTTAGAGCCGCTTTATCTGGCGCCCTCGGCGGCGGAGCGCAATCTCACGGTCGGGTAAGACGGGATTAGGACTTACGCGGTAGCAATTTATTAGCTCTTTTCAATTGTCATTCTGAGCGGAGAGAGGAACGAACGAAGGCGAAGAATCCATAGCGTTTGAGTCTCTGCGCGCGTTCACGGATGTTATTACGTTATGGATTCTTCGACTCCGTTCGTTTCTCTCTCCGCTCAGAATGACAAAGCGGAAGTAGGGGGCAACTTGAGTTTATTGCTGTTCGGCAAGCAATAATGCGGGCAGTTCACGCATCGAGTGAAACGTCGTGGCGCCCTGAATTTCGGGGCGCGTTATCTGGTGAGATTCGGCTTGTTATTTCACTTTTTTAAAATAATATTTAAAATTTCGTGATAATGGGTATACTAATGTGAGAGTTCTTAGAATCGCTCTTCTCCTATGCCCTTCCTTAGCTGCCAAAAAAACAAGCGTCCTTTCAGCACAGCCACGCCACTGCCGCGTCTCGATGATGCTAATTTTGGGCGGAAGCCTGGTGCTGGCACCCAACTTCTCGCGCACTGCGCACGCACAACCTGCGTTACCAGATAAACAAACGACCGAATATCGAGATTACGAAGCCACGCTCAAACGCGCGCAGGCATTGGAAAAGACCAATCCGCAGGCAGCGCTGGATTTGTTGCAGAAGTTTGGGCAGAATCATCCGACTCTCGATGCGAGCGTCCGTGTGGCCCTGTTGGAGAAAGCGGGCGAAATCACCTTCGACAAACTCAACGACCGCGAGGGCGCGCTCAAAATCGCCAATCAATCGCTTCAAGAAGCCAAAGCTGCCGTCGAAGCGGGCGCACCCCAGTTTTTGGAGTTACGCTCGTTGGTTGGCAAAAGCCGGATTTTGCTGAAGATGGATCAGAATGCCGAAGTGCAATCGCTGTTGGGCAACGAGCAAACCTGGGCGCGTCTGGCTGCGTTACTCCAAACGCCGACGGCCTTGGAGCGCAGCTACGGTGATAGCGCGTTTCGTGTGCTGATGAGTAGCTATAAAAAAACCAATCAGCCCGACCTCGCCGTAAGCAAAATAGAGCAGTGGATCGGTTTCAACCCTTCTATGGTGGTGAGCAACCGCAACCGCGTGTTGGAGTATATGACCGACAATTTGCTCCAAGCGAAAAAGCCCAAAGAGGCGCTGGGCTGGGCCAAAGTGAGCTTTATGATGGCGGACTTCGACAACAAAGGCATCGCCGATTCGTCACGTTTGCTGGCTAAATCGTGGGTGGCGGATAAGAATTTGGATGCGTTGCGCGATTTTACCAAAGCGCAGAGTGGCGAAGCGGGCGTGGCCAATCCGCTCAAAGATGTTGCGCTCCCGGCGCTCATCCGCGATGCCAAAATGCAGAGCGCGCTCCGAGATTTGGCGGCGCAGTGGCAAGGAGAGGGATGGACAGAAGCGGATGATATGATCGGAGCCTATTTACTGACGGCGCAGTGGGGGCCCGCGATGGAGCGCGCGTATCAGATGTGGAAGAACAATCCGCAAAGCACGACGGGCACACAGCAAATTGGGCGTGTCTTCAAAGCCGTCGATCTGGACACAACGCGCGGCAACGCCTTTATCGCCTTCGTCGAGGGCACCGGTGGCAAAACCAATCCCGTCGAAACCTTCTTGCAGCAGCAAGCCGCCGTTCCAGCGGCGGGCTGAGTTGCTCAACTTTTAAATTTTCACTCGTTATGTTCCGCCCTTTTCCCTCTTTGCCAAAATCAATCGCGATTCTGGTATTGGCTTTAATCACGCTTTCTGAAAGTGCGCAGATAGCAGGGGCACAAGTCGGATCGGGGCCCATAGGCGTGCCCGCTTTGCCTGGAACCAAAGCGATGGTGAAGCCAGCGCCGTTGACTGTGGGGCCAGTCAACGGAGCCGCGCCGTTGTTGACCATCGCTCAGATCGTCGCGGGCAAACTGACGCCCGACGAGGCCTGGAAGCAGGGTTTGCTTTCGCCATCGGTTGTGATTGGTCTGCTCGAAAAGCGTCAATCGTTAGCGATGGGAGAAACCAACCTGAACTTAAAACGCGATCTGGCGGGCTTGTTGGTGCGTTACGCGCCGCAAAGCGTGAGCAATCCAGCCAGGTTGGATGCGCGGGTGCGTTTGGAATTGTGCCGTTATTACAGCAGTATCGGCGACGAGCGCGCCGTAGCTTTGTGCGAGGCGCTAATCCGCGAAAAGTTGGAAGGGCACGAACAAAAACAGCCGACGGGTAGCGCGGCGGAACCGGACGACGCCAGTTTGTGGTTGCGCTCCATCATCGCGCTGGCGCAGTATTACGAGAAGATCAGCCAGTGGCAAAAGGCCGGAGAAACCTGGGAACGCGCGTTGGATTTCTGGCAAGACTCCCGTTGGCTTCAGACGGGTCTGCGCGTTGATGCGGCGCGCGCTTACGCCCTTGCTGGCAACACCTCCAAATCCGATGAGTTCTACCGTCAGGCGGCGAGTTATGGACAGGGCTGGTTTACCGGCCTCATCCACTACGACCGGGCTTTCGCGCTCATCAAACAGGGGAAACATGAAGAGGCCCGCGCCCTATTGCAACAATCCGTCAGCGGAGAAAAAGCCGATCAGATTCAGGTCGGGTTGCTCTCTCTGGCAGGAGCCTCTTACCTGAAAACGGGTCAGTTCGATTTGGCCGGGCAAAAATCGCAACAGGCTATTGATGCCTATCGAGCTTTGAAGCATCCGTTGCAGCACGCAGGATTGGAATACCAAGTGGAGCGCGCGGAAAAAGTGGTGAAGCTCAGCCAACAATACCAGTCGAACAAGAAGGCCAGAAACGAACGCGAGATAGACCGACTGCTGCGCTAAAAGGCGCTTTATCTTTAAATTGACGGATTAACTCACTCTAACCTAATGCTTACTCTTCATCAAATCAAAATGGCGCTGCGCCGCCCGCAGGTCGGGCTCGTGGGCGCGCTTTTGCTCACTGCGCTTCCTGCGGCGGCTTTATTTGCCAATGTCACTGGCTATCCAAGCCCCTCGGAAATTATCGGCAATTATTCTCCGGTAGAATCCGGCATTCCGACTCCGCCTCCCGATCCCGATGAGTGTCCTCCGGGTTACTATCGCCCTGAATCCACGGATTCGACACCCGCCGTCAACGAGTCGGGCTTTCCTCTTCCCGAGCCTGATCCCGACATTCCCGAAGGATGCGTCGAAATACCGCCGACACCAACGCCGACGGAAACTCCGACGCCGACTCCTACGCCGACTGCTACGCCGACTGCTACGCCGACTGCTACGCCGACTGCTACGCCGACTGCTACGCCGACACCAACGTCGACGCCGACGCCTGGTGGCACGACTGCCGGTGGCACGACTGCTGGTGGCACGACTGCCGGTGGCACGACTGCTGGTGGCACGACTGCCGGTGGCACGACTGCTGGTGGCACGACTGCTGGTGGCACGACTGCTGGTGGCACGACTGCTGGTGGCACGACTGCTGGTGGCACGACTGCTGGTGGCACGACTGCTGGTGGCACGACTGGCGGCGACAATCGGCAACCGGTCTCGTTTAGCGCAAAGGCCAGAGATCGCGAGATTATTATAGATCTCGAGTGGGGGGACACCGGTGGCACTCTGTATCGCTCGACTGAGCAAGGTTTCACCCCCGACGATAGTATTAACAAGGTCAGTAGCTTTACCACTGAACGTAGCTATGCCGATAGCGGTGTGGACGAGAAGAAGACGTATTACTACGTCTTCAGGCCAAGTTCGCCCGACTATTTGGAGAACAGTGCCGAAGCAACGACAGGCGAACGGCCGCCACCTCCAACTAAACAGTGGGATGTAGGCGAGGCCATAAAAATCGAGGGCGAGATCACCTCCGATGTGGAGCCGCGGGAGTCGGCGGAAGGCCCGAACACTCGGTTCGTCTACCCAGGTCAGATCGTCACCGTGACGATGGCAGGAGCCAGCGATCTCGATCACTGGACGCTGGGCGAGGGAGAGGAACAGACAAGCGGCGACGACCCAGACACGCTGACTTATGAGTGGACAGAGGAATCGCTGGCCGAATCGGGCGAGTTGTCCACTCCGACGAGCAGCACGGCCACATGGACGGTGCCGATAATGATGGGCGATGACGACTCAATGACGGTGACGCTCAAATGCACGGTCAAGGACACGCCCAAAGCTCTGGGTGAGGGCGAGGGCGGGAGCCGCGATGACGGCGATGCCGACAAGAGCATCGATTTTCAGGTGGTGCGCAAGAAGTGGGAACCGGGCGATAAAATCACCGTCACGGGCGAGATTACCTCCGATGTGACGCCACAAACTTCGACCGAAGGTTTGCCGGTTCTGTTCGTCTCTCCTGGCCAGGAAGTGAACTTGACGATGGCACCGGCCAGTGACATTGACAGTTGGAGCAGAGGCGACGAAACCGGCACCGACGCGGATACACTGACTTACGAGTGGAAAGAAACATCGCTGGGCGAATCGGGTAAGTTATTCAGTCCGACAAGTCGCACGATCAAGTGGACAGTGCCGATGATGACGGGCGATGAGGACTCGATGACGGTGACGATCAAATGCACGGTGAAAGATACTCCCAAAGCTCGCGGTGTGGGGGAAGCTGGTAGCCGCGACGATGGCGATGCAGAGAGGAGTCTCGACTTTAAGGTGGTGCGCAAGAAATGGCTCGCCGATCCCTCCATCGGTCAGCACCCGAAGTTAGATGAGAACGGGCAGTTCGACCCCAAGAATATCACCTGGGTCAAAGACGGCGAGATCATCGCGCCCAAACCAGAGGACGCGCCTCATCAGGTGTTTACCGGGGCGAAGCTGAACCTGGAAGTGAGTCAAGCGCACGACTGGGACGGCTGGGTGCGCGACCTTCTGGATGAGGGCTATGTCGAAGATGCGCCGCTCACCTACCGATGGACGGCGGGCAAGGGGCACTTCCTGGTCGAGGACGAGGAGGGCAACTTAAAAGAGAGCAGCAGCGCGAGCGGCCTCAAGGTGCTGTGGGTGGCGCCCGCTCAACTCGACACCAGCGAAGAAGATGTCGAGATCAAATGCACCATTGACGATCCCGCAGGTGCTCGCATCGGCGCGACCGAAGCGGGCACGCGCGATGACGAAAAGCTCGAACGCATTGTCAATATCAAGGTAATACCTGTATACTCATACTCCTTGAGTTGGGATGATGGGCAGATACCTGTTGCTGCAGGTGCAAAGACAACCGCAGCTCATCAGGCTAAATTCACCCTCACAGTAACAGACGCGGGCGGAAATGCTGTAGCGGGCGCTACCGCTCCTACAATCGAAGTGCTTGAGGGTGGTCACGGTGCATCTGACGGCATCACTGCCACGACGTCGCTTGCGTCTTCAGCAACTGACAGCGACGGAAGAATAAGGGGAACGTTCACATCGGGTAATCGAACTGAAACAACCACTATAGGCATCCGGGACACGCCTGGTGAGGAGGACAGCGAGGTTTTAACTGCGATTAGCATCGATCAGGTATGGAACCAGCTTGATGATGCCCTCTCTTGGCGATACGACCAAGGGTTCGATTACGATAAGAATTTCCCCGTCACCCACATAATGTCATATGACAAGTCTGGCACTAAGACTGACATAGACCAGCACACCTTATCCTTCAAGACCGTTTCCGCCGAGGCTTACGTTTGGGATTGGTCAGCTGGGGATGATGGAGACGGAGACGGTATACCGGATGGCGACTACGTTCTACAGCCGTATGACGAAAGCCAGTCTAATGATTTGGTTAGTCCTAATTCCAATATCTCAAAGGGCAGCTTAATGAAATGGTCTCCAGAGACCTCCCACAGCAATTCCGGAGAATACACCTCCAATCTATTCGTGAAATGGAACGACGATTTCGTCGTAGGTGACGTGTATTTCGACGTGGTAGAACATGATGTCTACAATGAGGAGTAATCACATGAAAAAAAATCAAGTATCGACCATAGGTCTTTTGTTCCTCTGCATTCACGCGACGTTAGCTCATGTGGATGCTCAACAGCCGACCCCGGCCCCCCTGCGCCGCAGTAGTAATAGATCAGGATCCAACTTACCCGTTGGAGCTGTAATCTGCCCGCTGTGTAACGGCAAAGGGCACTTTGGGCAACTGACGGTCTACGCAAGAACAACTACTCGACCAGATGGTTCACAGCTGACTCAGCGTTGGTTCGGATTTGATCCTGATGTGCCGAATGATTTGGATAACTCCGGCTCCAGCCAGTTTTTGTTTAATTCTGCCTCTTGCAATGTGGTGGGGTGGATACCCGGCGCGTCACAGGCTGCTGGCACAACGCAGAATGGTTGGGTTGGTGCCCCTCGCGCTGCAGGGCCAGATGTGAGGAATACCGGGAGAAGATTTAGTATTCCTGCGTGGATACGCAGAGATGTTGTTCCATTGGGCACACAATTCGGTTGCCATAGTTGTGGACAAGGAAGACATGCCGTTAATGGTTGGATTCCGGACCATATGCCTCCGGTAGCACTTTCTACTTTGAATGCGACCTCTTTTGACGTCAACGGGCCTACAATAGATTATTACTACAGACCCCACAACAGTGTGTGCGCTAGCAGGCAGGGGGGACTAGTAAGTGGTTTATCAACCGTGGCTGGTGGTCCGGGGAGCAAGACTGCCAGTTGGAAGACAAAGTGGGAAAATTCCGATCCCCGCTTCGACACATATACCGATAGGGGATACCCAAATGACGTCCACAGACAAGCATTTTTGAAAGCGAAAGCTGATCTCATAGCCCAAGGCTATACCGAGGTTACATTTCAATGAAACTGGCTTACTTCACACTCCTTGTTGGCATCGTCAACATAGTCTTTTCATGCTCTGCCGCAGATAATCCATCTGCGGCAGAGCATCCTGCCTCATCACTTACTACTATGGGATTTATGTCTCAAAAATCAGTTCTTCTGAAGGAGCCAATTCCATCTGAAAGGTTGGCTAAGATCAGCAATATCTTCGATAAGATTTCACTCAAAGAAGATAAGGAACAAGCCGCTATTTTGCTATATCGTTATGGCATTGATAAAGGTAAAAAATACCTAATTAATATGGCAAGAAAAGGAGATATGAATTCTACCCTTATCTTATCACTCAATCAAGAGCAGGGCTACAGAGAAATTATCCTAAAAAACCTTGTGGAATTTTCGGTTCTCATCAAGAATGGGCATGATGAAATATACATCCCGTGGCCTATGGTTATGGCAATTTCCGAATGGCCAGGCGAAGACGTAAACACAGCTCTCTTACGAGCTTACGAGAACAACCCCGACGATTCGTCGTTTGCTGTTGCCCTGTCTAAGCGAGGATATAAAGAAGCTCTTCCTCTTATTGAGTCGTCGTATAGAAGTCTTAAAGAAAGAAGCAATGCTACTGATGATAGCCTTTTGACGGCTTTGTCCATTATAAAATTGGACGGCAAAGAGAGCCAGCTCCTGTTAGAAAGATATTCACGCGAATTGTTGTCGGTGAAGACCAGTTCTGATCTCCGTTTGAAGATCAGCCGAGGGATTTTCTTCACTCAAGATGACAAATTCGTTGATACGATGCGCTCTTTCGTGGAACAGATCAATTTGAGATTACCCGATGTTCAAAAGGGGATACCGGGGAACAACACGGTTTCTGCTATCGACGTTGCATCTTTATCCTACGCTATACGATTCCTAATGGAAATAAATACGAACGAGGACAGAGTCATAATTACATCTGTCTTGCCTCTACTATCGAATAGTTTGAGAAACGAGGTGCTGAAAAAAGAGTTGTTTTCAGATTCCCTCAAATACGCATCTAACGCAGAGATGAAGAGCCTGATAACTTCATTTTTCGGGAAGCAAATGGTAGATGAACAGGAAGCACTACTAAAATTGAAAATAGTTCCTCGCTACAGCCTCGAAATCAACGAGACGTTGTATGACTCCATAAAGTGAATGATCTATGATATTAAAAAGCACTTTTCGGCACTTCCTCTTTGCAAGTGTCTTGTTCTTGTTTTCAGTAGGTTCTCCGCTTACTGCTGCGCCTGCTACACCGAAAACGTTTGACAAGGCTACGGTTGAAGAGCTGATACGAGATATCGACAAGCCTCGGAATGCAGCCATCTTGCGTGTCATCTACTTCGGTAGGCGCGGTTACGCATACCCATTTCCTGTTGAGGAGGGCTGGGATGCTCTTAACCAGGCTATATTGCGAGAGAAACCGAACACGAAGAGGTGGTTTCTCCTTCAAAGAGTCAAATCCAATGTTGCGTTCCAGCTTCGGTTTGTGAATCCGAAAGACGGCCTCGTCAGCTACAAAGAGTTGTTCGATCAAGCCAAGGTAAATGGTAGTGCGGATTCCGACTATGTAATCCGCTCCGCTATACACGATTACGTTGAACTTGTGGTCTCTATTATGGGCAAATTGGACTTGTATCATACGGAGCTACTTCAGGAAACAACTCTCGCCGCATGGGAAGCATATGAAAGGCCGACGACGGACAAATACGCGTTGCGCGTGCCTCGTCCCAACTGGATATTGGCCTTAGAAAAGTCGGGAGAGCCAAAGGACATGAAGAATATATTGGAAAAGCAGATGAAATCTGTTCAAGCTCCCTCATACGATTTACTAAGCCTTTACTCTTACATCATAGGTGAGGAAGATGATCGGCGGGCTGCTGAGATATTGCGACGCGCCGAAAATCTACTTCCCAAGTCAAATAGCGGTGATGTAGATATCACAGAGGCGAAGAAATACTACGCGCGTCTCTACGAGTTATATAAAAAGATACACGATGAGAAACAAGCAAATTGGGCGTATAACAAGTTAGTATCATTGAAGTAGACTTTATTTTGATACATTTTGTTAAAGCCAAGTTTGGCGGCATGAACGTGTCCGAAACCCAACGTCTGCGCCAACTCGAATCCGAGAACGCCAAATTGCGCCGCGTGGTGGCCGATCAAGCCGTAGACATCGTGGCGCTCAAGAATGTGCTGGCAAAAAATGGTGAGGCTCGTGATGAAGAAACGAAATAATGGGACATAATACTTAATTCCTTTTTGTGTGCTGGATTAAGTATTGTGTCCTCCGAATTCCATGTCCCCCGAACTCCCTGACGCAAAGAAGAGCCTCGATTTCCAGGTGGTGCGCAAGAAGTGGGTTGCCGACCCCGCCATCGGTCAGCACCCCAAGCTCGATGAGAACGGACAGTTCGACCCGAAGAACATCACCTGGGTCAAAGACGGCGAGATCATCGCGCCCAAACCAGAGGACGCGCCTCATCAGGTGTTTACCGGTGCGAAGCTGAACCTGGAAGTGAGTCAAGCGCACGACTGGGACGGCTGGGTGCGCGACCTTCTGGATGAGGGCTATGTCGAAGACGCGCCTCTGACCTACCGTTGGACGGCGGACAAGGGACACTTTCTGGTCGAGGACGAGGAGGGCAACTTAAAGGAGAGCAGCAGCGCGAGCGGTCGCAAAGTGCAGTGGGTCGCGCCGACTCAACTCGACACCGGCGAAACCACTGTCGAGATCAAATGCACTATAGACGATGCCGTAGGTGCTCGCGTGGGCGCGACCGATGCGGGAACGCGCGACGACGAGAAGCTCGAACGCACGGTCAGCGTCGAGGTAAAAGCGAGAACGGCCACAGCATCGTTTAAGCTGTTGAAAGCCAACGGCGACGAAGCGGGCGACACCATCGGCGGCGCGGTGTCGGTCGTCTTGGAGCTTGACCTGAACGGAGCCGAAGCGGGCAGCGAGAACGCGGTCGTTCGCATCAAGGAGACCGGAACAGAGGGCGATGTCACGCACGGCGCCAAGGAAGATCACATCGACTTGCCCGCGCTCGACTTCACCCGCAAAGAAGGTTGGCAGCAGTGGATCGACGCCGATGGCGACGGGCCCGCAGAAGCCGCGTGGCAAGCCGCGACCAGTCCGCCAGTTGGCACGGGTAAATGGCGTTGGAGCTATGGTTGGAACACGGCGGGCGCGCCGATTACGATGGGCGCGGGAGACGACGCGCTCAAATTGTGGAATCACAATGGCGAACACACCATCTCGCTGGCCAAGGTTGATGGCGTAGTGAGTAGCACACTCGAATTTGGCGATGAAAGCGCTAAGGTCGAAGACAAGAAGACAACAGTTGGTAATCTGGTGATTAAGAGCGTCTCGACTTCCAACGGCACCTCGGATTACTTTAAGTTCGATGCGGACAGCGACGATGGCTCGCTGACAAATCCGACGATCACGTTTGAGATTGAAGATAGCGGCGACAAGCACCGTTACCAGTGGTGGCTGTGGGCCAAGCCAACGCACGATGAGCCAAACTCAGTTGCTTTCACTGGCATCATGCCGAGTGACGGCTCTAAGACGATCACTATCAACGCGGCTAATCCACAGGGCTACAAGCAGGATCATCTGCTCACTCAATGGGGCACCTACACCTTCGATCTCCGCGTCAAAGAAGTCAAAATGGACTCGGAGTTGGGAGTTGGCGAACCGTTGGTAGATTTGCGGTCGCGCGAACTCTCTTTTGCTCAACACTCTATCGACTTCGTCGTAGATGGAGCTGAAGGGAGCGAGACGACAAAAGCTCAGGTGAATTATCTGTTGCAAGATAAACAAGGAGTTAATGGCACTGAAACCCAGGTTGACTTACTTAATCCAAACTTCCAGAGTCGGGCTTCGGTAGCGCCTGGTGCTCAACACCAGTTCCTCTATGAGAAAGTCGACCTGCATACTTTCGATTCTTCAGACTTTTCTGTTGATAGCTCAGGCAACCGATGGATAGTCATCTTTGGAGCCGAAGATGGTCATGCCAATGACTATCGAGATCACCAAAACAAACGCGTTGCTGTCGTTAACAAAGGAGAACCTCGAGTTTTCCATATTGAGGAAGATTGGATGAAGCTTAATGGTAAGACTTATCACTCGTTGGCAAGTTACCCCATTTTAGCTAAAGTTTACGCTCGTGCGGGTTGGATCGTTCAATCCAGTGGTGTGGCGGGAGAACACGATGTTGTGAATTTGGACGATCCTATGAATTCTTCGCAAACGGGTTCTCCGGAAGAGCCAAACAATCAATGGAATCGAAGAGCTTTCTCTTGGCAGTATTTCGATCACTACTCCTCAAGACATACAAAGAAATATGTCCATTCTATAGGTGCCCCTTTTGCAGAGGGCAGTGGCAATTTTGGTTGGAGCGACAGTGAACTGCGCTATTCTTACACGTTTGTAGGCACCATACTTAAATCGTATGGAGATGCACCACCTACAGGTTCAGAGTTAGGCGACGCTGTTGTCAAAACCACTATCCATGAAGTTGGTCATCAATTCGGGTTATCTCACCACTCACAAGCAGATATGGCGAGTAATGCAGATATTACTTCCAATGGGAAGTTGTGCGTAATGGCCGATGGAGATCCTGGTATTAATACCGATTTTTGGTTTTGTCCACGTCATTCTGGGTTACTGTCAACTTCTTCGTTTCCTTCGACTTCGCCCGTCGATCCACCATCTCAATGAAATTAACTACTCATCTCAACTTGATGTGGAGATCAAGTCTTTTACAACTATCGTGCTTTACGATAGTTGCCATGTTGAGCACTGTGGCAATATCCTATGCTGCACCTATCGAAAATAGCAGCATTTTGGAAACGGCGCGCCAAATCGCAGTGGACTCAAACATTGCTCCGCTTGATTCTGCCTCAGCTCGTGTCGTGTATCAAGACAGTGCAGGAGTAGCAGTGAGTTTGCGAGCGAAAAACACTTCTTCTGTCACCTCAACATCTGAAGTTACTTACAATGCGGGTGCTCTGCTCACTTTTGCTCCTAAAACTGGTGAACTCAAAACGTTTGACGCACAGTATCAGGTGCATATCCCATCAAAAGAGGTCGTTTCAAACGATGCCCTTGAAAAAACGGCGATTTCGTTCGCGAAAAAGCATTTTCCATCTTTTTGGATGATAACTAACGAAATTGAAAGCGAAGAGAATGATAGTAAGAGTTTTCGTAGATTTTCGTATATTAAGAAGTATCGTGGCTTAACTTTAGGTCGAGTAGAGGTAGGAGTTCGCGTATCTGATGGTAAAGTTACTCAAGCCTCTTCTTATGCAGAACCTGCTGTCGGAGACTTGTTGGAAAACGTTAGCATTACTCCAGAAGAAGCAAAAGAGAAATTCTTTTTACATATCGAGGAGCATGGTGAAGGAGAATTTGAAGAAATAAAAATTACCAACTTATCTCTTCTTCCATTCGGCAAACCAGCCAATCTATCGTATCTTGCTCGCATACAAGCTGTGAGACGTTCAGATAAAGCTGTTGTCAAAGCAACTAATGTTTTAGACGCAGTAACGGGCAAATTCTCTACCAATCGAATTGGATTCGCAAACGTGCGGGAGCAACGGAGTTCCGATGCTTCTACTTCGGATACCTTCCCAATTTGGAGTAGTCAAGGATTGAGCTTTCTCTCTCAACGCCAAATGGAAGGGCCTGACTGGGCGAATTTTGGTTCACAATTGGTCACTAACTTCTCTAAATTATTGAATTACCTGACGTATGATTTAGCGGCATCGCCTTCTTTTGTTTCTGCGGGATTCACCTCTTCTTGGATAACGATGCAGCGGCAAGAATGGGCATTTGCATTTGATACTATAGGAGGATCTTACCGAGTTTTGGGCACGCCAGAACGTCCTGCTATGACGCCAACAGTTTCTCCCGATGGTTCTTGGGCGATAGTTGCGGCAACAGGACGCACCGGAAATGCTGGATTCGATCTTTTCGCCGATCAAATTGCGGCGCGCGGCCCCGAACTGCAACTGCGCGCGCGTTTGGTTTTGCCGGGTAGCGACGAACATCATCCCATTTACTCGCCCGATGGTAAGTGGCTTTATTTTGTCTCCACCAAGCAGGAGCAAGGAAAGGTCGTTCACGCCTTGCGCCGCATTCCGGCAACTGTCGCTCAGGCGGAAAAGCTGACGCAACTTAAGCCCGAACAAATCGAAACCGTTGTTGCGAGTTTGCCCGCCGACGTTCAACGCATGAGCGTCTTTCCCGATGGCAAGCAACTGGTATTGCAAACCGCCGTTGGAATTTTCACTGTTGCGGTTGAGCAAAAGAAAGTAACTCCAATCAAGTTACCGCCGCTCAAAGATACCGAAGTCGGCGGCGCGCTTATCCAAGAAATCGGAGATGCTTGGGCTGGCCCCAGCAAAAACGAAGTGACCTTTTCGGGCAAAACCATCGACGCCGATAAAAAAGAGCGTCGCCGCATTTACTCGTGTCGCTTCGATGGCAGCAATTTGAAAGCGCTCACGCCCGCCGAGAATAAGCCGGTTCCCGCTTACAAGTTCCCGCAAGGCGAGAAGACGACTTACGAATTGGCCAAAGAGATGGCGTTAGGCGAAATCAAGTGGGAAGACGCGCATCGCGAACGATGAAAGTTCGACTCGTTACATCGCAGAAATAAACGAAATGACGGGACAGCGGAAGTCACGGCGACTTACAGCGGCTCCACCACAGACGGCGGACACACGAAGGGAATTTGAGCATAATATCCGCTCGCGTTTTTCTTTAGGCGAATAAATTCGCCTGAAATCCTCAACTCGCTATTTATGGGCAACGCAACCCGCAAAAGATACCCTTTCATCGATAATCAAATGTAGTTATAATGTTAGTTCATGCCGCGAGAATGAAGTTTTTGGCATTACTTTGCTTTTCTTGCGCGTCGTAGCGCAGGAAGTCACGCGAGTCTCACGGTTGGCGCGCCCTCAGCGCGCGTGCATTTGGTGACGTTTGCCGCGATCACCCCCCATCTCGTCATATATGAAAATCTTTTCTCCCTCCGCTCCCACTCTTGCCAGCAAAAACTGCTGTGTAGCTGTGAGCGCGAGCGCCCTCATGTTGGGCCTGATGTTGAACGCTTCGAGCGCGCAGGCTCAGCAGAAGCTTCCCTCGACCAATGGTGCGGCTGGCACCAATTGGGTCATGGTGGACGACCAAATCGTGCCCGCCGCCGCAATCGTCGGCAGCAACGCCCGCAAAGATTTGGACACGTTGGCACTGTTTCCCAACGCCCGCAAATGGCCGGGCGGTCGCGTCTTCTATACCTACGACGCCAACATGAGCGCCGCTAAATAGGCGCTCTTCGAGGCGGCCTGTCGCGACTGGGAGAAATACGCCAACCTGCGTTTCAGCCCGCGCGCGGGCGAGGCCAATTATATCGTCGTCACCAGCACTGCCGACGTTTCCAACTCTTACATCGGTATGACCGGCGGCGGGTAGATATTAAATCTGGCGGACTGGGCCAACAAGCTCACCGCGATGCACGAACTCGCGCACGCGCTGGGCGTAATTCACGAGCAGTCGCGCCCCGACCGCGATACCTACGTCACCATTCATCCCGAGAACATCGAAGATTCGCTCGAATTCAACTTCTCCAAAATCGGCGGCGCCCTCAACCAGAGCGACTACGATTTCGAGTCGATGATGCACTATCATCGTCAGGCGTTCTCGACTAACGGCAAAAATACCATCACCACCAACGCCGGTTACACTCAGTTTCAGAACGTGATGGGGCAACGGTCACGCGCTTCCGAGAGCGATAAATCGGGCATGGCGCTGATTTATGGTGAGCCTGGCCCCGGTGGAAACGGCCTGCTCACGCCCGAATTCCCCAAGACCAAAGATAAGCTGACCGCCACGCCGCAGGGCAACGGCGGCCCCGCCGCCGCCAATTACACCTACGTTTGGAGAAAGAACGGCGTCGTCATTCCCAACGAAATCACTAACGTTCTCGATTTGGGCGTTGAGGGCAACGGCGACAAAGGCGACCGCGTTTCAGTCGCCATCACCGGCCCCGACAACGACGGAAAAGTCGTCACCGAAAACGCGACGGTTACGATTCTCAACAGCGCGCCGGTCACGCCCGCGCGCCAGTTCACCACCTCCAACACTCACACGATTGAGGATCAACTGACCGGCACCGACGACGACAACGATCCGCTCACCTTTATGGTGGTGACGAATGCCGAGAAGGGCGCCCTGACCTTGAACCGCGATGGCGCCTTCACCTACCGGCCCGATGCCAGCTATGTCGGCACCGACGGCTTCAAAGCCGCCGCCAACGATGGCCAGACTTCGAGTTTGCCCGCGACGCTCAGCATCAACATCGTGCGGGGCAACGAGCCGCCGGTTTTGGCCGATAGCAGTTTGCGCGCGACTCTAAAAGTTCCGTTCAATGCGCGGCTCAACGGCACCGACGCCGATAACGACGAGCTGAGGTATTTCGTTTCAGAGGGCCGTCTGCCCGATGGCCTGTTTCTCTCCAGCGACGGCACCATTTCGGGCACGCCCCGCACGCTGCAAACGACCGAAGCCACCATCTTCGTCACCGATGGCAACGGCGGAACCACGACGGCCAAACTGACCATCGAAGTCAAAAGTGATGATCGTCCGCCCGTCGTCACGGCCACTATCGCGCCCAAGACGCCGCGCACCAACGACACCGTGACCGTCACCGCAACCGTCAACAATCCGACTGGGAGCGAGGTGGCGACGGTTTACAATTTCATGGTCAACGGCAAATCGGTTCAGTCGGGCCGCTCCAATACGCTCGATCTATCGGTCGCCGGTCAGGGCGATAAGGGCGATGTCGTGAGCTGCGAAGTCAGCGCCATCAACGAGAGCGGCAGCAAAGGCGTCGCCACGACGTCCAGCGTTAAGGTGCTTAACAGCGCGCCGTTCGCGCGCAGTGGGACGGGCAGTGCCGAAGCGGACGTGCGGACGGCCTTCGAGTTGGGCGGCTTCGACGCCGATAAAGAACCGTTGAAAATCAACATCGTCGGCGCCCCGACCAACGGCGTCGCCGAAGTCGGCGTCGACAAAGACGGCAAGTTCAAGCTGTTCTATCGCAGTCGCGCGGGCTTCAACGGCACCGACGTGATTCGCTTTACCGTTTCGGATAGCGAGGTCACTTCGACCTTCGCCATCGGAGTCCGCAACACGGCTCCGCCCGAAAACCGCGCGCCGGTCGCGGGCGATACCACCATTGACACCTTCGTCGGCGAATCCGTCACCAAAGGTTTATTGGGCAGCGACCCCGACGGCGACGCGTTGACGTTTCGTGTCGTCAGCAACGCGCGCTACGGCAAAAGCGAAATCAAGCGCGACGAAGATGGCCTGTGGAAACTGTTTTACACCAGTCTCAACCGTTTCTACGGCAACGACCGCGTGACCTACGTCGCCATTGACAGCAAAGGCAAGCGGTCGAACGTCGCGGAGATCACGATAAACTTCAGCAACCGCGCGCCAGTCGCCAAAGGCAATCGTATCAGCGTGGCTTCGGGCGCGCCGGTCTCGCAGTATCTGTTCGCGAACGACCCCGACAATGACGCCGTGAGCTTCCGTTTGGTCAACAATCCGCGCTACGGCACGGGTGAAATCAAGCGCGACGAGCAGGGCGCCTGGCGCGTGTATTACCAATCGCTCGACGGTTACGTCGGCGCTGATCGCATCAACTTCATCGCGATTGACGCGGCGGGCAAAGAGTCGGCGCCCGCGACGATTGAGATCAAAGTCATCCGCGTGACGAGCGCGCCTTCTGCGGGCGGCGCCATTCAGAGCGGCGCCGATGCGCCTTCGGGCGGCGGTTCGTAGAAAGTGCGAGGGAGTAACGAAAAAGGAGCGACTCGGCGGAGTCGCTCCTTTTTTGTTGTGTTGCGTCGTTGGTTTTTTGCGTTAGGATTTGGTGTGCGATAGGTTTAACCCCCTCTGTCCTTACGGACATCTCCCCCTTCGTAAAGGGGAGAAAAATTGCGCTATTGTGTCGCGTTTTTGCTTGCGCCCAACGCATCATCGTATCGCAATTTTTCTCCCCTTTACGAAGGGGGAGATGTCCGTAAGGACAGAGGGGGTTAAACCTATCGCACACCAAATCCTAACGCAAACATCTCACTCGCTTTCGCGTTCGTAGCACGAGTAATAATACGGCGTCGCCGCCTCGAATTCGCCCGCGCAGGTGTCCACCATTTTATACGCCGGAACGATGCCGAACTCTTTGCGCCGCGCGCGAATCGTCATTTCGTCAATGCCGGTCAATTCCGCAAGATGCGCGTCGTGGAAGCCCAGATGTTTGGCTTTGTCCATCATCTCGAAGGTCAATTCGTCGAGCATTAAACCGCGTAGCAGTTTTTCCATATCGCTGATTTTCGCCAGCTTGCGCAAAAACCAACGGTCAATGCGCGTGAGCTGAAAAATCTCTTCGACCAACAAGCCACGGCGAAACGCCTCGAAGATGACGAAGATGCGTTCGTCGGTCGGCACGCGCAGCAACTCCTCGATTTCCATTTCGGAAAGCGACGAGATTCCTTTGGCCCGCAAACCGGTCACGCCGATTTCGAGACTGCGCAACGCCTTCATAAACGCGCCCTCGAAGCTGCGGTCAATCGCCATCACTTCGCCGGTCGCCTTCATCTGCGTGGTCACGCGACGGTCGGAGCTGCCGAACTTATCGAACGGCCAACGCGGGATTTTGCAGACGATGTAATCGAGCGCTGGCTCGAAACAGGCCAAGGTTTTCTGCGTGACGGCGTTCTGGATTTCATCGAGATGAAAGCCGATGGCGATTTTCGCCGAAACGCGCGCAATCGGATAACCGGTCGCTTTGCTCGCCAAAGCCGAACTGCGCGACACGCGCGGATTGACTTCGATGACGTAATACTGGCTCGAATTCGGATCGAGCGTCAACTGCACGTTGCAACCGCCTTCGATGCCCAGTTCGCGGATAATATCCAACGAGGCCGAGCGCAGCATTTGATACTCTTTATCCGACAACGTCTGCGAGGGCGCGACGACGATGGAGTCGCCGGTGTGAACGCCCATCGGGTCGAAGTTCTCCATGTTGCAGATGGTGATGGCGGTGTCGTTGCTATCGCGCATCACTTCGTATTCGACCTCTTTCCAGCCGACCAGATAACGCTCTAAGAGAATCTGGTGAATCAGCGAGCGTTCCAAGCCGGACTTGACGAACTGTTCCAGCTGTTCGTCGTTCCAGGCGATGCCGCCGCCGGTTCCGCCCAGCGTGTAGGCCGGACGAATGATGAGCGGATAGCCCATCTTGTCGCGAAACGCGCGCGCTTGGCCGGCGGTATCGCACACGACCGATTCGGGCACGGGCTGGCCGATGCGCTTCATCGTCTCTTTGAATAAGTCGCGATCTTCGGCTTTTTTGATCGACTCCAAAGGTGTGCCGAGCAATTTGACGTTATATTTGTCGAGAATACCGGCTTCGGCCAATTGGTAAGCCAGATTCAAACCGGTCTGTCCGCCCAGCGAGGGCAGCAAACCGTCGGGCCGTTCGAGGGCGATGACCTGTTCGAGAAAGGGCAGGGTAAGCGGTTCGATATAAACCGCGTCGGCGGTTTCGGGGTCGGTCATAATCGTCGCCGGATTGGAGTTGACCAGAACGACGCTGACGCCTTCTTCGCGCAGGGATGCGCAGGCCTGGGTTCCGGCGTAATCGAACTCGGCGGCCTGGCCGATGACGATGGGGCCGGAGCCGATGACCATAACTTTGTGAATGTCGGGATTTTTGGGCATTTAACTTTTCATGAAGTAATTTTACTTCACGCGTCCTACCGAGGCGCGATTTCTTCCCATTTCACTGCTGGCGCGCGCTTTTCGGCGCCGAAAAATTCGAGAGCCTCAGAGCAAAGCGCGCGTAGTCTGGGGCGCATGGCATCCAATCCTTCGGTGTCGTCTGCGGTTGGTTTTGGAGAAATGAAAGAACCCTTGGAATCGCAGATAATCTCGAACAGCTCGAAGAATAGTTCGGCCAGTTGAGTGAACATCTCTTCGTCTTTTGCTTCGCAAATTCCGTAGAAGTAAACGGACAGATTATAGCCGTTGGCTAATGCTGGAGAATAAGAACAGAGAGTGATGTCGTCGCTGGCAATCGAAGAGTAAAAGTAGGGCTCTTTCAAAACAGGGAAATACACGCCTTGTTCCTCATCAGACAGGCAAAACGCGCGCAGGATTTCGACAAAGCGCGTCCATTCGGTCGCGGGCCGTTGGGCGGGTTCATCAAATTTCATAGCGGAACCTGAAGGGACATAATGAGGTCTTAGTAAATCAACCCCCCCCCCGAAGATAGCATCTTCGGGCCGACGCGCCCCGATTTATTCGGGGCGCTTTTCTTTGTTTGTTCGGTTCATTTTAGCGGCTTAACTTTCGCGTCGCAGTAGGGGCACGAAACCTTCCTGCGCGAAATGATGATCGTGGGTGAGAATGTCGAAGAGTCCGAGTTCGCGCATCATCTGCATCGAGATGCAATCGGTGAGCGAATAGCCTTTGTCCGAGCGGCTGGCGTGTAGAGAAAGCCCTGATAGCATCGCGCTCCGCGTCATCGGCAACACATGAAATTCGGGCACCTCCAGGATGAGATGCACCCGTTTGACGACACGTTGGCGTATCGCGGCGTTGTGGTTGGAGAAGAAATTGACGAACTCGACCATCACCGCATCGGAAGTGACGACGACCGTGTCTTCTAACATCAGCGACGCTATGCGCGCACGTTCGTGCCAATCGTCGGAACGGTCGAGTAGGGCCACAAAAAAGAAGGTGTCGGCGAAGACCTGTTTCATTCGGCTTCCGCCGTTTTGTGGTCTGCCGTCTCGGTTTTCTTAGGCCAACCGTAAAGATAATGGTCGTGGTTTTCGGCGCCATCGGTCGGCAATTGAGCCAGCATTTCTTCTGGCAAATCGTCGAAGGTCTCGGCCAAAATATCGAAGATATGTTTCTTCTCCGTCGGCGTCGGGATTTTTAAGGTGGAATTCTTCGTCATCGTAGCCCGCAGTTTACTCGACTGACTGACGCCCATTGGTCGGCCAATCGCCTGCTTCGACGGGCGCCGATTTGACGAAGCGCCCTTCGACGATCCATTCGTCTTCTCTGTTCCACAAAAACCAAGTCACGCTGACAACTTCGTTGTCGCGGTCAATTACGGGATCAGTGCCGTCGTAATCATAGCCGTATTGGGCCATCCACTGCGGTGTGAAAGCCTTCGCGATCTCTTCGGTTTCCCACTTGATTTTGCCATCAACCCAATCGTCAACTACCATTTCTAAGGCTGCATCAAACGAGTTAGTATCGTAGCGCCGGATAATGAACTCCAGCATCGAGTTATTCAAGATTGCGGTAATCATGGGAACAATTTGACGCCATCTAAATTGAATCTTAAACCGACTTCGCGTGCGATATGCCGTCCGCGCAGTTGGCTCATATCCAAATTCCAAGGTTTTATCAAGGGCACTTCATCGTCAGAATACATCTTTGCCCAACCATTGCGATCAATCGCAGCGGCGGCAACGATAAATTGCGCTCCAGGCGAACCGTAAATCGCCAGCAAAATCGCGGGGCTTTGCGCTGGATTCTCCATCCATGTTTTACGCTTCCGCGCCAAAGGCCAATATCTAACCATGCGCTTCACGATGCTTTTGTCATCGGGAGGATTTGCTGGATCGTAGGGGCGGCGCTCGTCTAACTCCTCTTCCGTTATTTTAACGCACAAGAACTGCGGCGACTTGTGTTTCGCCAATACTTTTTGCAAATCTTGAAGCGAAAGCGGCGGTGCCACGATACGACTGACGAACTCATCGCGCACTCCAAGAGGGCGAAAGCGATACTTTTTTGGCCCAGGTGCTAACGCTGAATTGGCGTCTGGCTTGAGCGCCGAAATCAGCGCGGTTTCTACAGCAATGCCAGTTTTTCTGGAATCGAACGGGCCAGCAATTTCCAAATTTAAATCTTGGTTTGCAAGCAACTGTTGCAATTTGTCATTATGCGTTCCCGTCCTGTGCGAAAGCGCGCGGGCGCTATTTTCGCCGTAACCGACATAACGCGCTTTGCCGCTTTTATCGCGGTAAATATAAACGAAGTGGTTCATTCGCCCTTCACCATCGCCGCGAACTTGTCGAACAAATACGCGTTGTCCTTCGGCCCAGGCGACGCTTCGGGGTGATATTGCACCGAAAACACTGGCCTCGATATATGGCGCAAACCCGAAACGGTGTTGTCGTTCAAGTTGATGTGCGTCACCTCGATTTCGGGCGGCAGACTTTCGGCTTCTAAAGCGTAACCGTGATTTTGGCTGGTGATATGAACGCGGCCCGTCGTCAAATCTTTGACCGGATGGTTGGCGCCGCGATGGCCGAACTTCAGCTTATAAGTTTCGCCGCCAAAGGCTTGGCCGAGCAGTTGATGGCCCAGGCAAATGCCGAACATCGGGCGCGCTTCGTTTTGTGCCATCAATTGCTGGATGACCTCGATTTCGGCCTGAAGCGAACGCGGGTCGCCTGGCCCGTTGGCGAGCATAATGCCGTCGGGTTGATGCGACAGAATCTCTTCCATCGTGGCGCCGCACGGCAAGACGACGATTTCTAAATTGCGCTCGACTAACTCGCGCAGAATGTTGAATTTGGCGCCGTAATCCAAGACGACAACGCGCTTTTTGGCGCCGCGCGGCGGGATTGTCTCGGTGGGCGTGTCGTCGGCTTTGTCCCAGAAATAAGCGGTCTTGGTCGAGACATCGCGCGCATAAGTTCCGGCGTCGTAAGGCGGCAAATTCTTCAGAATTTCCAAACCCGCTTCGGGCGAATGCTCGGTTGTAATCATGCCCAACATGACGCCGCTATCGCGGATGTGCTTGGTCAGGTGGCGCACGTCAATGCCCTGGATCGAGACGATGTTGTTTTGGCTCAGATAATCGTCGCCCGAATCCTGCGAGGCGTAATTCGACGGGATTTCGCACATCTCGCGCACGATGAAACCGGCGACGCGCGGCTTAATGGACTCGCGGTCGCGCGTTGTCACGCCATAGTTGCCGATAATCGGGTAAGTCAGGGCGACCAATTGACCGGCGTAAGATGGGTCGGTCAGGATTTCCTGATAGCCGGTCATCGAGGTGTTGAAAACGACTTCGCCAGTCGCGGTTCCGGCGGCGCCCACGCTTACGCCTTCGTAAGAGGTGCCGTCAATGAGAATCAATCGTGCTTGCATTGGGATTTCGGATTTCGGATTTCGGATTGGCGGCATTTTCTAATCCGCAATCCTAAATCCGAAATTCTGCCGTTTAGTCAACCAGACCGACGACCTTCGTGTCGCGTGGAGTTTTTACGCCATAATCGAGTGGCCAATCGTGGTCTTCGATTTCTACGCGTGAGATAATCCAGGTTTTTCCTTGGTCGGGCGTGCCCTGAAAGAATAGATGGGCGCGGTCTTCGTCGCGCAAAACGCCGGGATGTCCGCTTTCGTCGGCGTTCCACGAACCGGGCGCGCCGTTGGGCAAAAACGGTTTGTCCGAAGTGCGGCGCCAATCAATGCCGTCGTCCGAAACCGCCAGCCCGATTTGCTGGGGCGAGGCGTTGTAGGCGCCCGCGTAAAACATCCAGAATTTGCCGTCGCGCCGCAGCAACGCGGGCGCTTCGATGCACTCGCCTTCCCAATTTAACTGCGGCTCTAAAATCGAACCTTCGCCGCGTTGCGTCCAACTTTGCGGCCCAAAATCCGCGTCGAGTGGGGCGGTCGCCATCACCAACTTCTGAACCTTGAAGTTCGGGTCGCGCGTGGCGCAGCCCAGGAAAAGTGTGTCTCCGTGAACCAAAACATCGGCATCAATGGCGCGGCCACACGTCCACTCGCCGCGCGGACGGAAAATCGGGTTGCCCGCGTTACGCTCGAAATTGAGGCCGTCGCGCGAAACCGCGTGACAGATCGCGTCGCCCGTGCCGTTGCCATAAGTCTGGTAAAACAGGTGAATCGCGCCGTCCAACACAACGGCGCCAGGCGCGCCGATGCCATTGCGCTCGACTTCGCCGACGAGGGGCATCAGTCCGACAAACTCCCAATCGTCCAGATCGCGCGCGCGCGCAATGGCCACGCGCAACCGTTTCTCGGCGTCGAATTCGGAGTAGTAAAGCCAATAATCCGCGCCCAACTTGACGACAATCGGGTCTTTGGCAAAGCCGTTTCGCGAGTAGCGTAGAGAAGAGAATTTCATCTTTGATTGGAGTTCTCGCCGGTCGTTCCCCACAAAATTACAGGACTTGGGCAACGTTTGAGCAATGCCATGAACCGCGCGCGTAAGCAAGTCGGGCCGCCGCCAAGTTAGGCTTCCTCTTCGCTTCGTAGGAAGTAAAAGTATGCGGCGGCCCGACTTGCTTACGCGCGCGGTTCATGGTTCATGGCGTCGCCCAAGTCCTCATTACTTGACCCGTCGACCCGCCACCCATGTCGCTTTGACGCGGCCTTTCATCGTCTGGCCCAGCCAGGGCGAATTCTTCGATTTCGATTGAATCGTTGCCGCTTCCAGCGTCCACTCTTCGGCGGGATCGAAAACCGTCACGTCGCCGCGCGCGCCAACAGCTAATGTTCCGCCGTCCAACCCCAAGATTTTCGCCGGGGCCAACGTCATTTTCTCGACCAATTGCGGCAACGAAAGCGGCCCGTTTTCGACTAACGTCGCCAGCGAAACCGGCAAACTGGTTTCCAATCCGATAATGCCAAACGGCGCCTGATCGAACTCGCGGTCTTTCTCGTGCGCGGCGTGCGGCGCGTGATCGGTCGCGATGCAATTAATGGTGCCATCGGCGAAACCGGCGATAATCGCGTCGGCGTCCTCCTGCAATCGCAGCGGCGGATTCATCTTGGCGTCCGTGTTATAGCCGCGCACCCATTCATCGGTGATGCCGAAATGATGCGGCCCCGCCTCGGCAGTCACGCGCGTGCCCTGAGCTTTGAATTGACGAATCAGGTCAACGGCGGCTCTGGTCGAGACGTGCAAGATATGGATGTGAACGCCGGTTTCGCGCGCCAGAGCGCACGCTTTATAAACCGCGATTTCTTCGCTCACGCGCGGCATTCCGCGCAACCCTAATTCGTTGGAAACGGCGCCTTCGTTCATCACGCCGCCGCCTTTGCCGACTCCGGCATGGCCGCCGCCGGTCAGCGCGATGTCTTCGCAATGCAGCATCACGACGAGGTCTAAAGTCGCGGCATATTGAAACACGCGGCGCGTGAAATCGGCGTCCTGAAGCGGAAACGCATCGTCGGAAACCGCGACGGCTCCGGCGCTTTTCAAGTCGGCGAATTCGCTCAACGCCTCGTTTTTGGCCGCGACTGAAACGCTGGCAATCGGCAACACGCGCACGCCGTTGCCTTCTTTGCGCGCGCGTTCGAGAATATCTTCGACGACGCTGCGATTGTCAATCGTCGGCGCGGTATTGGGCATCACGCACACGGTCGTAAAGCCGCCCGTCGCCGCCGCCGCCGTGAGCGTTGCGGTGTCCTCTTTATATTCCTGCCCCGGCGTGCGTCCGTGAACGTGAATGTCAATGAAACCCGGCGCGACGATTAAATCTGTCGCGTCGAAAATTTCGGCGTCGGGCGCGCTGATAGCGGCGCCGATTTGCGCGATGGTATCACCGTCGAGCAAAACGTCGGCGATTTGGTCGGTATTGGTGGACGGGTCAATGACGCGCCCGTTTTTGATGAGTTGTTGCATGAGGCAAAAGAGAGCGCGCAGTCAAGAGCTGGGCATGATTTGCGTCCAATCTTGGGCGGGCACAAAGCGACTGATGTGCGCGACATTGGTCGTCGCGACAACATATTCATCGTCAGCTAATCCCAGGCTCAACGCTTGCGCGGCTAAAATTACATCACCATCGAGGGCTTGCGCATCCGCCGTTGGTTGGCCCATTTGACGAGCCTGTGCCCACAACCGCGCCGCCGCTTCCAGATGCTCGGTTTTTAGAGCCAGAAAACGTTCGGGTTCCACAAAACAAAACTGGCGAAGTCGCGCGATTTGTGCTGTGGCTTGTAGACGTTCCAACTCGCGCAACGTCTCGTAGTAGGCGATGGCGGGCGCATAAACCAAGTGTCCCGCCTCAATGCAATCCATAACCCATTGCTGGCATTGGTCGGCAAGCGAGGCCGACGAACCGCGATATTTTCCCATACAACTCAGAGGAAAAGAATCTAACACGATGGCACGAGGCATAAGAAAGTTAGCGCCGACTTACACTCGGACACGAGGGATTTCATCGCGTTCGAGTTGGGCAAAAACGCGTTCGTCTTCCACTTTTTGTTCTGGCGAAAGCGCCTCATCTTCGCGCTCCCACTCGCGCATTAAATCCAATGTCGCTTGATGTGGCACCTTTGAGGGAGCGGGTGAGAGCGGGCGCACGGTAATTTCCAGGACGCAGTCGGTTGGAAGTTCGACCGGTTGCTCCGGCACCAGAACTTGTCCATCAAAATGAGCGGTGAGAGTTGTCATAATTCAAGTATAACGAGCTGTTACGCCGAAATTTAATTCTAAGGCTTCCGCAAGCGCCCGTTGGCGATGGGAACTTGTATGATGTTCGGATAGCTAAAAGCCTTGCCTGCTTCAACTCATTCCTCGCCTTCCTCGCCTCCCATCAAGTGATAAAGCACCGCCATCCGCACCGCCACACCATTGGTCACCTGATTCAAAATCACGCTTTGCGGCCCATCCGCCACTTCGTCCGATATTTCCACTCCGCGATTAATCGGCCCCGGATGCATCAAAATCGCATCCGGTTTCGCCAGCGCTAAACGCCGTTTGTTGATGCCATAAAGCGCCGCGAACTCGCGCGTGTTGGGCAAATAGGCGCCGTTCATGCGTTCGTTTTGCAAACGCAAAGTCATCACCACATCGGCGCCCGCGACGGCTTGGTCGCAATCCGAAGTGACGCGACACGGAAGCTGAGCAAATTCGGGCGGCAACAAGGTTTGTGGCCCACACAACGTCAGGTCGGCGCCCATCGTCAGCAGGCCGTGAATGTCCGAACGCGCCACGCGCGAATGCAACAAATCGCCGATGATGGTGACTTTCAAGCCCTCGATTGCGCCTTTGTGGTGGCGAATCGTCAACAGGTCTAACAAGCCCTGCGTCGGGTGTTCGTGCTGTCCGTCGCCCGCGTTGACGATGTGGAAATCGTAGCCGAATTTGCCCGAATACGAGGCGGCTAATTCGGGCGCGCCCGAACTCTGATGGCGAATCACGAAGCACTGCGCGCCCATCGCGGCCATCGTCAAAAGCGTGTCTTTGAGCGTTTCGCCTTTGGAAACGCTCGATGTGGACATGGTGAGCGAAGAGGTATCGGCGGACATCGTTTTGGCTGCCATCTCGAAAGAGGCGCGCGTGCGCGTCGAAGGCTCGAAGAACAAAGTGCAAACCGATTTGCCGCGCAGGGCGGGCGTTTTCTTGATCGGGCGCGATAACACTTCGCGCATGGCGTCGGCGCTGTCGAGGTATCGGTTAATTTCGGCGCGCGACAGTCCCGACAGGCCGAGCAAATGTTTGGGTTTCATGGTGTTAAAGTGGCAGGCGGCAGTTATCAGGTTTCAGGTGCTTTTCGTCCTGCCGACTGATCCCTGAGAACTGAACCCTAAAGAATAATCACCTCGTCTTTGTCGTCAATCTCGCGCAGATGCACCCTGACGGTTTGCGATTTTTCGGTCGGGATGTTCTTGCCGACGTAATCGGCGCGAATCGGCAGTTCGCGATGGCCTCGATCCACCAACACCGCCAACTGCACTCCGGCGGGGCGACCGAAATCGCTCAGAGCATCGAGCGCGGCGCGGATGGTGCGTCCGGTGAACAATACGTCGTCCACCAGAACCACGACTTTGTCCGACACATCGAAGGGAATCTGCGAAGTTTTGGGCGCGGCGGCGCGCAGATGATAATCGTCGCGATGGAGCGCAATGTCGAGGGCGCCTTCCAATGGTTTATCGCTTTCGATTTCTGCCAGATGCGCGGCGATACGGCGCGCCAAAGGCACGCCACGCGTGCGGATACCGACGATGGCGACGCTTTGCACGCCTTTGTTGCGTTCGGCGATTTCGTGGGCGATGCGCTTGAGGGCGCGTTCGATGTCGGCGGCGTCGAGCAGAGTTTTAGCGTTGGTCATCGGGCACCTCGCACAAAAAAACGGCCCACTTCGCGTTTTGGTGAACGCGAATTGGGCCGTCAGAAAACGCGCGCAAGGGCGCGGTCGAAATAGGAGACATAATTGAGCTTTGCGTGCCTCACCGGACGCGCTTAAAAGCGAATTGATTTTACGCGATTCGGGAGGCCACTGCAAATAGTGCGTCTTCTCTTGCGAACCGCGAGCGTAAGCGACCGGCCCAGGCATAAGCGTGACAACCTCAAATTTTAGCCGGTCGCTTACGCTCGCGGTTCGCAACGCCCGCTCGACAAAAAACGGCGCCACCCCAATGGGGCGGCGCCGTTCTTTTCGTTTAACTCCGAACTTAGCGATTCATCATGCCGTTGGGCATGGTTCGGTTCATGTCCATCATCGTCTGGTTCATGCTCATCACGATGGTGTTGTAATCGGTCATAACAATCGGTGTGCCCATCAGCGCGGGCGTGACGCCGGGCGGAACCGGCGGCAAAGTCGGGCGCAGTTCGCTGCCGGGTGCGTTGACCTGTTTGGCCACGTTGTAAATCAGAATCGTATGGCCCGTGATGTCGGGCAAATACTGATTGGCGTAACCCTTCAACGCATCGTCCATTCCCGCGTTGGTTTGCACCTGAAAGAGGGCAATTGCGTTCTCGTGGTCAACGGTTTGTCCGGCCAGATACATCTGGTCGAAGTTATCGCCGTTGGCTTTTTGGAGCGCATCATAAAAGACCATGTGCGGCGCGCTGAGCATCGGCATCATCGTCATATTCTTGGCGCGCATCATCTGCATCAGGTCGTTCTGCGCTTTGGTGTGGCCCATCAGAATAATCTGCGCGGTCTGACGCACGTTGGGATTGCGGGTCTTGTTGAGCGCCAACTGTGCGAAAGTGATTTCGGCCAGATTGCCCTCGGCGGCGCGCGCGGCAAAGAGTTGATCTTGCGCCGACATCATCATCATGCCGTTCATCATCTGGCCATTCATCATCTGGCCAGGCATCGGTTGACCGACCCGCATATTGGGCGTCGGCATCATGCCGCTCTGCATTTGCGTGGCGGGCCTGGTGTTGTTATACGGCATCGCGTTATTGGCGGAGGTCACAAAGCCGGGCGTAGTGCCGGGCACCATGCCCGGAATGTTGGGCGTGCCATAAGTGGTGTCGGGCATGGTGTCGCCCGGCATTTGCGCGTGCGCTGCGAGCGTCAACGCGCCCAACGCGGTGACGGTGAAGAGAGAAGTTTTGAGGTTCATAATGTGTCTTTGAACCGCGAATGTGCGGTGACAGTAGAGTTGTCAAATGGTATGCCCGTGCGCGGTCAAAGCGTAAATTCAAGGGAAATTACCCCGGTAGCAACTGGTAAACCCTCGCATTAAATTCGAGGGAGAGATTTGCAATTCACGAGCGTAGCTCACGAGCGCAACTCACAACTTGAGTAATTTGCTGTGAAAATTTGGAGACAAAGTCGCGCAATTTCAGTCAAACTGCGCTTGATGAAACCATTTTCCATCGTTCTCGTCGCGCTCGCAGGGTGCGCCCCCATCATTCACGCGCAAGATGCGACACCGCTCGCCGTTACCAGCGTTGCCCAACGCACTTCGTCCCCTACTGCGTTCGCGCCGCGCGGCTGGAAAACCGAGAAAATCGTGCGCGGCGATCTCAATCGCGACGGGCGTTCGGATGCCGCCATCGTGTTGGTGCAAAACAAATCCGCGCGCGTCGAAGACGGCGTGCCGATGGGCCGTCAGCGCGCCCTCGTCATCGCGCTTAACACGCGCAAAGGTTGGCAGCGCGTCGGCTTTAGCAATCAATTGCTGCTCGGCACGCGCGATGGCGGCGCCTTTTATGGTATGACTGATGCGCCGGTTGAGCTCTCGATTGAGAAAGGCGTGGTGCTGGTGGTTATGGAATTCGGCTCGCGCGAAGTGACCACGACGACCCATCGTTTGCGCTGGGAGCCCAAACGTAAGGCGGTTTACGTCATCGGCAGGGATACAGCCACGCGCGACCGTGCGACGGGCAACGGAGAAACGACCAGCGTGAATTATCTGACGGGCGCCAAACACGTGACGACTTCCGCGTTGGGCGGTAACGTGGGCAGAACCGTCAAAAGCCGCGTCGCGCGCGAGTGGCGTTGGCTGGGCGCGGTCAAAGAGGACGACCGTTATACGCCGTGAGGCGTTGAGGAAAAAGTGATCGAGTTCGTAATTGCGGCGCGAGACGCGTCTTGCAAGCTACACCGTTACAACATTTAGAGCGCCCAAATAAAAGAGTTTTTAACCACAGAGACACAGAAAGAATTTGAGCGTAAATAGGATTCTTTACAACTCTGCGTCTCCGTGTCTCTGTGGTTAAAAACTCTTTTATTTGGGCGCTCTGCGTAAATTCCGCCTCCGAACCGATTCATTGGACAGTTGAACCAAACCCCGCTTTTCCTCGTCCCTTTGGCGAGCGGCATCGTCCGCACTTCGCATGAACGTATTGAACTCCTGGATCGCAGCGCAGGGCGGATTGGTCGGATTGGGCGTCGAACTCGCCCGCTATTCGCTGATCGTGATGTCCATTCTGTCGGTCGCCGTCATCGTCGAGCGCGCTCTGGTTTTGCGCCGCGTCCGTCGAGCCGAAGCCGCACGTTATCCCCAACTCCTCGCGCAATTGCCCGTCGTCAACGCCAAAGACGACGCTCCGTGCGCCGTCATCGCGCGCGCCGGAATCGAGCAGTTAGAACGCAATCCGGCGCGCATTCGCGAGGTGACGGAAAGCGCGACCACGCTTGAAATCGCGCGTTTGCAGTTCAACCTGCCGATTCTGGCGACGGCGGCTTCGACCGCGCCTTACATCGGATTGTTCGGCACGGTTTTGGGCATTCTGGCGGCGTTCGGCGAAATCGCGCGTTCGGGACAGACCGGCGCCAGCATCGTGGCCGGTGGCATTTCCGAGGCGTTGACGGCGACGGCGTTGGGATTGGGCGTGGCGATTCCCGCCGTGATCGCCTACAACTATTTTTCGGGCCGCGTCAACGCGCTGGCGCTGCAAATCGAATTGCACGCCCTGGAAATCGCCGCGCGCCTGGAAGCGTTGGCCGAGGAAAAATCAAGCGATGGCTAAAGTTACTTCTGGACGCTCCGCCAATCGCCGTCGCACGGCGCCGATGGCCGAAATCAACATCATCCCGCTGGTGGACGTGATGCTGGTTTTGCTGATTATCTTCATGGTGACGACGGCCTTCACCAAAGACACTGAGTTGGGCCTGAAACTGCCGCAGGCCAAAAGCGGCGGCGCCGCGCCCCAACAGAACCGCGATTTGACGATTGCTCTGACGCGCGCGGGCGCGCTGTTTGCCGATGGCCAACCGGTGAGCGAAACGCAACTGCCCGCTTTAATGCGGTCGCGATTGCAGGCCAATCCCGACGTGAAAGTCATCATCAAAGGCGACGGCGGCGTGGCTTACGAGCGCGTGGTGAAAATCATGGACATCGCGCGCCAATCCGGTTTGACCAGCGTTTCGCTGGGCACGAGAGCGCCCGACGAACGCGAGTAAGTTATGCGATCTTTGTTGTCTCGCGCCAGCAAATTGCCAAACTTCTGGGTTGTGGCGGCGATTTCGGTCGCGTTGCACGCGCTCGCGTTGTGGGCGCTGATGCAATTGCCCCCAGCGCCCGCCAAACCGCAAGAGAAGCTCATCGAAGTGCAACTGCAAGCGCCGACGGTCGCGCCCACCAAAGCACCACGCGAAGAAAAACCGCCTCAGACGCTCACAATCCCCAGGCCAGTTCGTAAACCGGTAATCAAACCGGTGGTGCAGACGCGTCCGCAACCCACGCCGATTGCGCCGGTGCCAACGGTTGCGCCACCCACGCTTCCGGTGCCAACGGTTGCGCCGCTTCCCACGACTCCGCCGATTCCACAACGCACCACGCCAATCGTTGCGCCCACGGCGTTGACACAGCGCGACGTCGTCGCGCCCACGCCCGCGATTCCCGATGTCACGCCCCTTCCCAATCCGCGTCCGGCCTCGCGCACCGTCGCGCCCACAGCGGCGCCCGACCCACTCGCCAAAGGCGTCGGCGCGGGTGCGGGCATTGGCAGTGGCGACGGCAAAGGCGCGGGCAAAGGTTCGGGCGATGGCGATGGCAAAGGCGCGGGCAAAGGTTCGGGCGAAGGGAGTGGTCAGGGCGACGGCGTTGGTTCGGGCGAGGGAAATGGCAAAGGTAACGGCAAAGGAGACGGAAATGGCAGCGGCAACGGTGCTGGCGCCGGTGCTGGCAACGGTAAAGGCGCCGGTCAGGGGAATGGTGGCGGCGGCGGCGGTGGCGGCGGCGGCGGTGGTGGCGGCGGGAAAGGCGGCGGCGGCGGGCCTTACGGATTGGGCGGCGGCGGGCAGGGGGCGCGCAACATTATTTATGTTTTGGATGTTTCGCCCAGCATGGAGCCGCGTATGGAGCGCGCTCAGGCCGAGTTGAACCAGGCGCTCGATGGGTTGGTGGCGGGCGAATCGTTTGGCATCGTGGCGTTCGACGCCAAGGCTTACGTCTTCGATAAACGTCTGTTGCCCGCCAACGAAGCCAACCTGAAGCGAGCGCGCAAGTTCCTCGACGACCTGAAGTTGGATGTGCAGGAGGGCCGCAGCAACGGCACCAATTTGCAGTTGGCCTTGCGCAAAGCGCTGCAAACCAAAAATGTGAATCTGATCGTAGTTATCACCGACGGTGAGCCGACGGTCGGTGAAACCGATTTCGCCACTATCGCGAGCAAGGCGCGTTCGCAGAACAAGGGTAAAGCGCGCATTGACGCCATCGGCCTCATCGGGCGTGATGAGACCGGCGTTAAATTCGATGCCGGACGCCTGCTCCAACAGATCGCCCGTGAAAACGGCGGACAGTTCAAAGCCGTCGAAGACGAAACACCTTGAGAAGCTGTTTGAAATGTCAGACCTAAAATTCTAGCCGCTCTCCCGCGAAGTAAGCCGCGATTTCGGCGTCAACCGGCGCGACATCAACCGGCACGCCGCCGTTGCGCAGCGACTCGGTCGCCGCGCAACCCGCCGCCACGCTTTCGCGCGCGGCGACCGGCGAGGTTTGCGTCGGGCCGCCCTCGCGCGCGAAGCGCACCCATTCGGCGACGATAAGCGGGTCGGCGCCGCCATGTTCGGCGTCGCTGCCACTAATCATGTGAATCTCGTCGGGCGCGGCCCAGCCCCATTTGCGCCGGTTCCACACTTTGATGCAAGTCCCGTCTTCGCCATTGCCCTCGTTTTCGATGCGGCCCGCCGTGCCGATAATCGTGTAATTGCGCCAGTAATCGGGCGTGAAATGGCACTGCTGGTAGCTCGCCAGAACGCCGTTACTCAGTTGCATCTGCATCATCGAAACGTCTTCGATATCGATGTCGGCGTGCAATTTCTGCTGCGTCGCCGGTGGCCAGTGAAAACCCTCGTGCCGGTCAAAATCGGGTTTCGCCGTCGCCTCGTCGCCCTCGCGGCGCGGCGCGCGATTGGGGTTGTCGCCGTAAACCATCAAGTCGCCCATCGCGTTGACGCGCCGCGTGAAACCGCCGCACAGCCAGTGCAAAACATCGATGTCGTGCGCGCCTTTTTGCAACAACAAACCGTTGGAGTAGCGCCGCTCGGCGTGCCAATCTTTAAAATAATAATCACCGCCGTTGCCCACGAAATGACGGCACCACGCCGTCTTTACTTCGCCAATGGCGCCCGCGTCAATCAACTCTTTCATGCGCCGGGCGAACGGCATATGACGCATATTGTGGCCAAGATACAAGCGCGAACCCGACTCCATCGCCGCCCGCAAAACGCGGTCACACGAATCGGTCGTAATCGCCAGAGGCTTCTCCAGATAAACCGCTTTGCCCGCCTGTAATGCGGCAATCGCCATCTCTTCGTGCAGAAAATCGGGCGTCGTCACAAAGACCGCTTCGACATCGCTTTGGAGCAATGCGCGGTAATCGTCGGTAGTGAAAATATCGGCGCCATAAGCCTCGCGATTGGCTGCCAATGTCGCCGGGTTACGGTCGCAACAGGCGACGACGCGACTGCCCTCGCCCGGCCGGTGCGCGTGAGTGGCAATGATGCCGCGACCACCGGAACCGATCACTCCAATTTTTAAATCTTGCATAGTTTGTGCGCAAAAAGGCGCATGAGATATAATTTACCTCAAGTTGGAGATTGGTGATATGAGTTACACAGTTGCCAGAACCCGCAGGGGCGCTGCTTGCGGCGCCCTCGTCTTAATCTCTGAAACATGGATCTCTGGCAAACCAAATCGAGGGCGCCGCAAGCAGCGCCCCTGCGGGTTCTGGCAACTGCGTAACTCATAGCTGAATCAAACTTATTTCCCCACAAATGCAAAAAAATTCCTATCGTCTGGGCTTCGACGGCGGCGGCACCAAAACGCGCGCCGTCGTCGTTGATGACGCCCACAACATTCTCGGTAGCGGCGAAAGCGGCTCCAGCAATTCCTACGCCGTCGGCATGAAGACGGCGCTCGACAACATCGAAAGCGCCGCCGACATCGCTTTGGCCGCCGCCAATTTGAGTCGCGCCGACATTCGCGGTTGGGGCCTGGGGTTGGGCGGCGTCTGTTCGCCGACCGAAAGCGCGCAAGTCGAAGCGGCGTTGTGCGAGCGGGTGGGGCAGGACGTGAAAATCGTCGCGGTCGAGGATGTGGTTTCGACGTGGGCGGGCGCGTTCGGCGGCGAAACCGGCGCGACGCCGCAAGCGATTTGCATCGCCGGAACCGGTGTGGGCTGTTGGGGCAAAAACGCGCGCGGCGACATAGCTCAGGCCGACGGCGCTGGGCCATTGTTGGGCGACCGAGGTTCGGGTTACTGGATCGGCGAGCGCGCATTGCGTCACGCCGCGCGCGCGCTGGACGGCGTGAGCGAGGCCGACGATTTGAGTCGCGCCGTCTTGGCGCATTTCGGCGTGCAAGAGATTAAAGCCTTGATCCGCATCGTCTACGCGCCCGACTTCGAGCGCTCGCGCGTCGCCGAACTGGCGCGCGTGGTTTTGGCGCACCAGGACGTGCCGTCGGCCAGTCAAATTTTAGCGGACGCCGGAGAAGAATTAGCCGTGACATCGTTGGCCGTGCTGGGCCAGTTAAGCGACGGCGAAATCGGCGGCGAAGTCGCGCTTATCGGTGGCGTATTGGCGCACGCGGCGCCAGTTAAAGCCGCGTTTTTGGGGCGCTTGCAGCAAAGTTCAGGGCGGATTCAGTTCGTCGAAGCGCGCTACGAACCGGCAGTCGGCGCGGCGCTGTTGCTATAATCGGGGAGTTCTTGTCAAATAATTTGTGCGCACATGTTTGAAAGATTGGCGCGGCGGGTATAATAATAGCGTCTTTCATCAACTCTATCGCGAAACAGTGGAATTGATGGAAAAACGAGAAAGTTACCGCAACTTAACCTCGCTGAAATCTGAGCCGTTGATACTGCCAGTTAGCAATAGCGGAGAGCCCATTCCAAACTTCGCTTGCCAAGGATTCCAACCCCATGAAAACTCCACTCTCCCCGCGCGAAACAGTTCGCGCCACCCAGCCCGTCTTTTTTTCGCGGCCGTTATTTGTGCGCACTAAAAAAGCGTTCACGTTGATAGAGCTCCTCGTCGTAATCGCGATTATCGCTATTTTGGCGGCGATTCTGTTCCCCGTTTTCGCCCGTGCCCGTGAGAACGCGCGGCGCGCCAGTTGCCAGTCCAATCTCAAGCAGATCGGGTTGGGCGTCTTGCAATACTCGCAGGATTACGACGAGAAGATGGTCTTTACCTATACCGTTTTGCCGGGCGTTGGCTACTATCGCTGGCAGGATTCGATTCAGCCCTATACCAAAAGTTATCAGGTCATGGTGTGTCCCAGCGATTCTTCGCCTTCGACCGACACGACTTTGGCGGGCGTTTTGAAAACTTCCTACGCCACCAACAGCGTAACGCAGACCGACGCTTCGACCTTCGTCAACTCGCCGATCAACAACTCGTATTACCCCGCGCTTTCCCTCGCCCAATACGACGACCCCGCCAAGACGATTTTGATTTTTGATGCCAACGCCATCGAACTGTTCAAATACACCCAGGCCGATTACGGCAATACGGGCGGCACTGGCGACGATGCGTTGCGTTTGGCCAAGCGCCATTTGGAAGGCGCCAACTTCCTGTGGGCCGATGGCCATGTCAAATGGTTGCGCGACACCAAAAAGCCGATGTGGACGCTGGCCGACGACTAAACTTTGACCACGCCAATCTCCCTTATCATGCCCCAAAATCTCCTCCGTTACATCCTGTTTGCCCTGCTTCTCAGCACCGCCGCATCAAGCGTCAGTGCCGCACCGACGAACGCGCTGAAAAACCCGCAATTCGCCGCCGTCGCCGACGGTGTGCCCGCCAATTGGAACGCCTTCGAGGGCGGCTTCGACTTCGCGGCGGGCGCGGGATATAAAGGCAGCGATGCCGTGACGATGACGCGCGCGCAGGGAGATAAGGCGCGCGGCAGCTCGCAGGTCGTGACGCTCAATCAGAAAGTTGCCGCGCCCGTCACTTTATCGGGTTGGAGCAAATCGCAAGGCGTGAGCGGCGAACCCGACAACGGTTACGCCATTTTCGCCGATGTGACTTACGCCGACGGCAGCAACGGTTGGGGTTTCTTCGCGCCGTTCAAGACCGGCACGACCGATTGGAATCGCGCCGAAGTTCAGCTCAATGCCGATAAGCCGATTCAATCGCTGACCTTCTACGCGTTGTTTCGTGAGCATACCGGCAAAGTCTGGTTTTCCGATTTGGCGATTGAACTCGACGGCAAAACTGTCGAAGTGCCGGTGAAAATGGGCTCGTTCAATCGTCTGAACAACGGCGATTTTGCGGCGACGGGCGAAGGCACCGCCGTCGGTTGGACGGGATTCGAGGGCGGTTATCAATTGGCGCCCAAACAGGGCACCAAAGGCAGCGATGCCATCACTGCCACGCGCGGCGACGGCGATAAAGGTCGCGGCGCGGCGCAGGTCGTGATGCTGAATCAGACCAAAGCCGAGCCGATTACTCTGTCGGGTTGGAGCCGCGCCCAAAACGTGAGCGGCGACGCCGATAACGATTACGCGCTTTACGCCGATCTGGTTTACGCCGATGGCAGCAACGGTTGGGGTTTCAACGCGCCGTTTGTGACTGGCACGTCGGATTGGAATTTCGCGACGACTGAAATTACTCCCGAAAAGCCGGTGAAGTCGCTGACGTTTTACGCGATGTTTCGCAATCACACCGGACAAGTCTGGTTCTCTGATCTGGCGGTCGAAACCGCCGCGCCTGCTCTGGCGCAACTTCCCTCAAATATGAAATTGGTTGATGTCGAGCCGCAAATCAAGATTCCGCTCAACCTTTATAAGGCGACGATTGACGGCAAAAACGCCGCGATGCGCGTGGTCGGCACGCGCACGGAAAATCTGTTGCGCAACGCCGATTGGAAAAGTCCCACCGATGGCGTGCCGCAGAACTGGCAAAAATGGGAAGACGGCTTTACGCTCGACGCCAACGGTGGGCGCGAAGGCCGCGCCGCCGCCGTGATTACCAACGCGCAGGGCGATCCGCAGCGCGGGATTTTTCAGCAGCTCGAACTGAATCAGAGCGAGGCGCAATCGTTGGTGCTGTCGGGCTGGAGTCGCGCGCAGGACGTGTCGGGCACGCCCGATGTGGATTATTCGCTTTACGCTGATTTAGTTTTGCAAGATGGCCGCGAAGTGTGGGGCCAGAGCGTGCCATTTCTGACTGGCACCCACGATTGGCAGCGCGCCAGCACGGTCATCGCGCCCGGTCAGCCGATTAAGTCAATCAAGGTTTACGCGTTGTTTCGCGGGCACACCGGCAAAGTCTGGTTTTCCGATTTAGTTTTGGGCGCGCAACGCGCGCCCGCAGGTGGCGCGTTGTTCGATGGTCTGGGCGTGAAGACGGTGGCGGCGCCCCTCGTGCGGAACGTCGCGCTGAAAAAAACGGTTGATTACGCCACCAAAGACGGCCTGAGCCTTTCTATGAACGACGCGGGTGCCATCGCTTCGATCAAAGTTAATGGGCGCGAAGTGAAGTCGAACGCGCCGAGCGGTTTTCTGGCGCGCGATGTCGCCAACGGGTCGGATATTTTCGCGTTGGGCGATAATTCGGCGGCGCTGAAACTGAAGCTGACCAGCAAAATTACCGCGTTCGACGATCATCTGGTTGTCGAAGGTAACGTCGCCGATTTGACCGGCAAAGACCGCGCGATTACCTTATTCTGGGCGTTGCCGGTTGAGGCCGCTAACTGGCAATGGGGCCAGACAATGCGCCGCGAAAAGCGCGTTGGCAACGAAGAACAGAGCAATACCGTCCCGTTTTTCGCGGGCGCTAACGGGCAAGCCTCGCTTTATCCGCTCGCCAACATTCACGACGAACAGAGCGGTTTGGCCATCGCGCTCGATCCCGATTTGGCCTCGCAAAATCGTCTGGCGGTCAACGGTGCCACTAAACAATTTACGCTGGCATATGACTTTGGTTTGACGCCGGAAAAGCCGTCGGCTGATTTTCGCTTCGTGATTTATCGCACCGATCCCCAGTGGGGTTTTCGCGATGCTCTGGCCAAGATGGGCCGCATTTTCCCTGGCACTTTCGAGGCGCGCGGCGAGGCCAAACAGCAGGGTTTGTGGATGCCCTTTACCGACGTTTCAAAGGTTCAGGGTTGGCAGGATTTCGGCTTTCGTTTTCGCGAAGCCGCCGCCAATATCGCGACCGATCCGAGTCTGAAATGGGACGACGCCAACGGCATTTTGACTTTTCGCTATTTCGAGCCGTCGGCCTGGTGGATGCCGATGGACGATGCCACGCCGCGCAATTACGAAAACGCCATCCGCGATTTGCGGCGCATCGCCTCCGACCCTGGCGCGGGGGGACACGAACAGGCTCAGGCGGTTTTGAGCAGCGGTTATCGCGCGGCTTCGGGACGTTATGCGCTGATTTTTCGCGATGAACCCTGGGCCAAAGGCGCGGTCTGGAGCCTCAATCCCGATCCGAAAATTGTTGGTAAAGCGACCGGCGCCAGCATCGGTTGGGACGCCGCCGATAAACAAATCTACGCGGACAAATCCAACGGCACGCTCGACGGCGAATATCTCGATTCGCTCGAAGGTTATGTCACCGCCAACCTGAATTTTGACCGCGAACAGTTCAAAGTCGCGCGCGCGCCGCTCACCTTCGAAACCACGAGCAACGCGCCCGCGCAACATAAGGCGTTATTGGCCTTCGATTATGTGCGCAATCAGAGCCGCGAGGTTCACGCGTTGGGCAAGCTGATGTTCGCCAACAGCGTGCCCTCGCGCTTCACTTTTCTGGCGGCGCCGCTCGACGTGATGGGAACCGAAACCGATTGGATGACCGGCGGCACCTACCGACCCGACGACGACGATGTGATGAGCCTGCGCCGCGCCATGAGCGGCACCAAGCCATATCTGCTGTTGCAAAACACCGATTACGACAAGTTCACGCCGCCTTACGTCGAGAAATATATGGAGCGCTCACTGTTTTACGGGATGTTCCCCGACTTCTTCAGCGCCAACGCCGCCGAATCGCCTTACTGGGAAAACCCAAAATGGGTTGACCGCGACCGCCCGATGTTTCAGAAATATATCCCGCTCGTCAAGCGCGTGGCCGAGGCCGGTTGGCAGCCATTGACGCTGGCAAAATCGGATAATTCGTCGGTCTGGCTCGAACGCTACGGCGCTAAATATCTGACGGTTTTGAACTCGAGTTCGACGGCGCAAAAGGCGAATGTGACGCTGCAAGCGCCGGTGAAGTTTGGCGCGCAATCGCGCGATTTGGTGAGCGGTTCGCCCATTGGAACGCGTGGCGCCGATGGAAGTTTGGCGCTGGAACTGGCGCCGGAGCAGGTCGTGGTTCTGGAGTTGGGTTGAACGTCAGACCTGCCTCAACCTAACACTATGCCAAAGACAAAAACCAAAACCAAAATCCCCGCTTTTTGTGCGCACGAAGAAAGGCTATACTCCCAGCAGCATCATGATTAAATCGATCAACCAATGGGCGTTTTCGCCCGACCGTTCTCTCGCCGAAGTCTTCGCGATGGCGCGCGATTTGGGCTTTGAGGCCATCGAAGTTACCATAGACGAGAAGGGCGAACTCACGCCGCAAACTTCGGCGGACGAGTGCGCGCGCATTGCTGGCGAGGCCGCAAAAGCGGGCGTTGCGTTGTCGGGATTGGCGTCGGGATTTGGCTGGGGCCACCCGATGACCTGCGCCGACGAAAGCGTGCGCAAGCGCGGCATCGAGTTGAATAAAGGGGCGTTGCGCATCGCCAAAAATCTGGGCATTGATGCGATTTTGGTGGTGCCCGGCGGCGTCGGCGCCGATTTCATCCCCGACTTTCAGGGCGCGCCCTACGATGTCGCTTACCAAAACGCGTTCGATGCGCTCCAGGAATTGGCGCCTGTTGCCGAAGAGTTGGGCGTGACGATTGGCGTCGAGAACGTGTGGAATATGTTTCTGCTGTCGCCGCTCGAAATGCGCGATTTCCTCGACAAAATTGGCAGCCCACGCGTGAAATCGTATTTCGATGTCGGCAACGTGGTGGCGACCGGTTACCCGCAGCAGTGGATTTCGATTTTGGGCGAGCGCATCGCGCGCGTTCACTTCAAGGACTTCAAACGCGATATCGCCACCATTGACGGCTTTTGCGATTTACTGGAGGGCGATACCGATTACGCCGCCGTGATGAACCAATTGCGCGCCGTCGGCTACGATGGCCCGGTCGCCGCCGAGTTCTTCGATGTCGAAGACGATCTGCCGAAAATTTCGGCGGCGATGGATCGGATTCTGAAGCTTTAAAGGTGGCAGTTGGCAGGGACGACAGTTCGGCCATGGTAAGTGAGCGACACTCCTGACAACTGAACCCTGCCACCTGCCACCTTTCCCCCACCATGCAAACTTCCATTCCCCCGCTCGCCATTGGCGTCATCACCGGCCTTGGCCAGGGCCCGTTGGCCGGTCTGCAAACCGTGCGCGATGCCGATATTTCAACCGTTCATTTGCAATATCCGGCGCAGTTGGATAACGCCGAGGGCATCGAGCAAATTCGCGATGCCGTGCGGCAGACCGGCGTGGCGATTACCACCGTTTTCTGCGGTTTCGACGGTGAAAGTTACGCCGATATTCCCACCGTCATCAACACCGTCGGGCTGGTGCCCGAAGAGCCGCGCGAGGCGCGCGTTGAGAAAATCGAGCAGATTTCCAAGTTCGCGCGCGAGTTGGGCGTTGCTCGCGTGGGCGCGCATATCGGTTTTATTCCGCACGACAAAGCCGCCCCGCGTTTTGATGCTCTGGTCGAGACGGTGCGCGCCATCTGCGATTCGCTGGCGGCGCGCGAGCAAGTCTTCGCGCTCGAAACCGGACAGGAAACCGCGCTCGCGTTGAAGGGCTTTATCGAAGCAGTGGCGCGGCCCAATTTGAAGGTGAATTTCGATCCGGCCAACATGATTCTTTACGGCACCGAGCCGCCGATTCCCGCGACAAAATTGCTAATGCCGTGGATTGACGGCGTGCATTGTAAAGACGGCACCTGGCCAACCGAAAAAGGCCAACTGGGCCGCGAAACTCCGTTTAGCGAGGGCGACGTAAATGCGACGGCGTGGCTGCAAACTCTGGTAGAAGCGGGCTATCGCGGGCCGCTGACCATCGAACGCGAAATTAGCGGTGACGCGCAGATGAAGGATGTGCGAGCCGCCAAACAATTGATCGAAAGCGCGCTGAAAGGTGCGCAATCTGATTAGCACCACAAACAGAACGGGAGAACTCACATGATTAACGTTGGATTGATTGGAATTGGCGGCATGGGCCGCATGCACTACGATTGTTATCGCAACAATCCCGACGCGCGTTTGGCCGCGATTTGCGACCGCGATCCCGCCAAACTCGCGGGCGACTGGAGCGATATTTCGCTCAATCTCGACCCCGATGCCCCCGCCGAAATGGTGGATTTGACCGGCGTCGAGACCTATGCCGATTTCGATGCCGTGTTGGCCAATCCCGACATTGACCTGATTGATATTTGTCTGCCGACGCCGCTTCACGCGGCGATGACGATTAAGGCGTTGCGCGCGGGCAAGCACGTTTTGTGCGAAAAGCCGATGGCGATGAATGCCGAGGAATGCGCGCAAATGGAAGCCGCCGCGCGCGAGACCGGCAAGCAGTTGATGATCGGTCAATGTCTGCGTTACTGGCCCGAATACGTCATCGCCGGGCAGCATATCGCGAGCGGCGAGTGGGGGCGCGTTTTGAGCGCCGACTTTCATCGCAGTGCCGACGTGCCAGGCAAAAGTTTCGAGGGCTGGATGGCCAAGGGCGAACAGAGTGGTGGCGCCGTTTTGGATATGCACATCCACGACGTTGACGCGGCGTTGTGGTGGTTTGGCATGCCCGATTGCATTGAGGCCGACGGCGTAATTTTTCGCGATTTGCCACTTTCGTGCGACGCGATTTGGCGTTACGACGATGGGCCAAAAGTGACGCTTCACGGTTCGTGGGATCCCAACGGCGCGCCGTTTCGCATGGCGTTTCGCGTGGTCATGGAGCGCGCCTCGATTGTCTACGATACCGCTCTGGGCATATTTCAGTTGTGGCGCGACAACCAGGCGCAAGAGTTGAAGGCGCCCGATAAATTGGCTTATCAATCCGAGATCGACGATTTCATTGATTGTTTGATTTCGGGCCGCAAACTGGAGCGCGTCACGCCCGCCGCGAGCGCGTTGGCCGTCGAAGTCACGCGGCGCGAAATGGCGATAATCGCGGAGAAGAACGCGTAATGTCTTTACCGTAGGTTTTAACCTACGGCAAAGCACTGCTCACTCATCATGCCTCCCGTTTCACTTCACTCCGATTACGCGGCGATGTGCCGCGCCGTCGCCGCGCGCATCGCCGAGATTATTCGCGCCAAACCCGGCGCCGTGTTGGGCCTGGCGACCGGTTCGACGCCGATTGGCGTTTATCAAGAACTCATCCGTTTGCACCGCGAAGCAGCGCTCGATTTTAGCGGCGTCACCTGCTTCAACCTCGACGAATACTTGCCCCTCGCGCCCGACGCGCCTCAATCGTATCATCGTTTCATGCGCGAACAGTTGTTCGATCATATCAACTGTCGCAACTGGCATGTTCCCAACGGACAGCCCTCCGAAGCCCGGCGCATTGACGCCGATTGCGCCGCCTACGAAGATGCCATCGCGCGCGCGGGTGGCATTGATTTTCAATTATTGGGCATCGGACGGACGGGCCACATCGGGTTTAACGAGCCAGGTTCGGGCGCCCAAACGCGCACGCGCGTCGTGGTCTTGGATTCGGTCACGCGACAGGACGCCGCCCCCGCGTTTTTCGGTCTGGAGAACGTGCCCGCGCGCGCGATTACAATGGGCGTCGGCACCATCTTGGACGCCCGCGAAATCGCGATTCTGGCGTCGGGCGCGCCCAAATCAGAGATTGTCGCCGAAGCTATCGAAGGCAAAATTACCTCGAAAGTTCCGGCGTCGTTGCTGCGCGAGCATCCCAATACGACGTGGCATCTCGACCATGAAGCCGCCGCCAACCTCGCTCCGGTCGCGCAGCCCTGGTGTCTGCCCAATGCCGATTGGCACGAGGCCGAACTGCGTCGTCGCGCCTTGTTCGCCGCCGCTTTTGCCGCGCAGAAAGCGCTGGACGAACTCGACCGCGCCGATTTGCAAGCGATTGGCGCGCAAGGTTTGGCCGAGCAAATGCCGCTCGAATCTGCTATCGCCGAAGTGCGCGCGGGCCTGAGCGCGCGTCTGAGCGACGAACTGTTGCCGAAGAACCAGACGGTGATTTGTCTGTCGCCGCATCCCGATGACGACGTGATTTGTTGTGGCGCGACCCTGCTCAAGATGGCCGAGCGAGCCAATAAAATGTGGGTCGTCTACGGCGTGGACGGCGCCAATGCCGTGCGCGACAAAGACGTGTTGGCGCTGCTACGCGCGCGCCACACGCGCATGATTTCGTATCTGGAAGAGCATCTGGAGCCGGGCAAAAGTCTGGAAGATGCCGTCGGCGAAGTGCGCGCCAGCATCTTCGAGCGCGAACCCGGCGCGCCCGATGCGCCGCTTTTGCGGCAGCTCAAGCGTTTGGTGCGCGAGGGCGAAGCCTCGGACGCGTGCCGCAAGATGAGCGCGAAACCGTTGTTTATGGATTTGCCGTTTTACGGCGACGGCGCCGGACGCGCGCCGATTGGCGAAGCCGACATCGCGATTTGTCTGCAAATGCTCGAACGGGTGCAGCCCGATTTGGTGATGCTCACGGGAGAAAAGAACGATCCGCATGGCACGCACATGATGTGTGAAGTCGCCTTTGAAAAAGCCGCCACGCGTTATCTGGCGGCGGGCGGTAAAGCGTTCGCGGTCTGGAATTATCGCGGCGCCTGGGACGATTATCAAACGCACGAAGGCGATTACTTTTCGGTCTTCGATAAGCCGATGATGGAGCGCAAAATTGATTTGATTCTCGATCATATCTCGCAGTTGGATCCCTTATTTCCTGGCGATCAAACGTTGGAGTTCTGGGAGCGCGCGCGCGACCGCAACCGCGAAAACGCGCGGCAGTTGCAACGGTTGGGCGTTTTGGAGATGTCGCGTTCGTTCGCGCCGGTTTATGCCGAAGTTTTTCAAATCGCTGGTTAGATGTGACTTTACAGTGAGCATAACTCACACCCCCTCTGCCTTCGGCATCTCCCCCTCCGAGAGGGGAAGATGCCTCAGTTACGTTGCGGCGTTCGCAAAGTTATACGAGTTCCGCCTTATCCGAGGCATTCTTCCCCTCGCGGAGGGGGAGATGCCGAAGGCAGAGGGGGTGTGAGTTATGCTCACTGTAAAGTCACATTTATGCTCAGCACGTCAGAACCCACGTTTTGTGCGCAAAATCCCCATGCAAACTCTTCCATCCCCCGCCAAAACCGCGTCGCAAATTCCAGCCGCTAATCGCGTGACGGCGCGCGCGTTCTGGTTGGGCCTGCTGCTTTCGATGGGTTTGGCGGCGCTCAACTGCTGGATCGAAATCGTGGCCAACGTCCACTTTCTGGGCGGCGTGCAAATCCCCTTTGGCGCGGTCTTTCTGCTGATCTTTTGCCTGTTCGCCTTTAACTTGCCCGTCCGTCTGCTGCTGCAACGCGCCCCGGCATTGCGCGGAAAACTGACGCCGTTCTCGCGCGCCGAATTGTTGACGATTTACGCGATGGCGCTCTTCGCCGCGATGATTTCGACGCCGGGCGCCGATAACTTCTTCATTACCGTCGGGCCGAGCCTGTTTTATTTTTCGTCGCGCGAAAACGGTTGGGCGAACCTGTTTTATTCTCATGTGCCGTCGTGGTTCGCGCCTGGCTGGAACGGGCAGAGTTATCAACGCGAAGTTATCGAGCCGTTGTTCACCGGCGGTTTGACGCTGGCGCAGATTCCGTGGCACGCGTGGACGGCGATGCTGATCGGCTGGAGCGTGCTGCTGTTGCTGGTTTATGCGGCCTTGTTTTTCGGCTCGCTTTTGCTGCGGCGCCAGTGGATCGAAAACGAGGCGTTGGCGTTTCCCCTCGTTCAGTTGCCGCTACAAATGGTGCAAGTCGGACAGGGGCAAACGCATCCGCCAGCCAATGTTTTCTGGGGTAACTCGACGATGTGGGTGGGCGTGGGATTGGCGTTCGCGCTCCATTTTGTGCGCGGCATGAGCCAGTATTTCCCCGATTGGCCCCAATTACCCGGCTTCCAGAGCGTGGCCGTCGCTTTGGCTTTCACCGAGCGGCCCTGGAACGCGATGGGCGGATTGAGCGCCGAATTTTTTCTGGGCGGCATCGGCATCGCCTTTCTGCTGACGCGAGAGGTTTCGTTCTCTTTCTGGTTCTTCTTTCTGGCGGTCGGATTTCAGTTAGTCTTGGCCGACCAATTGGGTTTCGTGGCGGGCGCCCTGCCGCGCGATAGCTATCTGGGCCACGCGACCTTCATTACCTTCCAAAGCGTGGGCGGCTGGGGCGCCGTCGCGGTCGCGCTGTTGTGGGCGGCGCGTGGACATCTGGGCCGCATCGGACGCGCGGCGTGGAAGGGCGAGCGCGCCCTGCAAGGCGAACCGTTTTCGCCACGCTTTGCTCTGGGCGGATTTTTCTTGTCGCTGATCGGCCTGTTAAGTTGGAGCTGGTTCGCGGGCATCAATCCGCTTATCGCGGCGCTGTTCTTCGGCTTTTACCTGATGGCCAGTCTGGTCATCGCGCGCCTGGTCATCGAAGGCGGCTTGCTGTTTCCGCAACTCTCGTTTGCGCCGCTCGAAGTGATTACCAAGGCTTTCACCGGCACCTCGTTCGTGGGCGCGTCGGCGATGACCAAGCTGTCGTTTTTGCAGCCCTCCCTGTTCTCCGATATGCGCACGAATGTGCTGCCTGGCTTTTTGCACACGCTCAAAATCGCGCACGCCATCGAGTTGGACGAGCGCCACACGCGCCGCCTGATGGGAAGCGTCGCCGTCGCTATCGTGGTGGCGTTGGGCGTGACGATTATCACGTCCATCGTCACGCTTTACACGGCGGGCGGCCTGAGCGGATACTCGTGGTTCACACAGGACGGCGGGCGTCAGGTTTTCAACGGCGCCTCAAGCGCCTTAGGCCAAAACGCGGGCATTGACCCGGTTAATCTGCTGTGGATCGCTATCGGCGCCAGTCTGGTCTTCGCGATGATCTTCGCACGCTCGCGCCTCGCCTGGTTCCCGCTGCATCCCCTCGGATTCATCGCCGCTTCGAGTTATCCATTGGTGCGATTATGGTTTTCGTTTTTCGTCGGCTGGCTGGTGAAAACGCTGCTCAATCGCTACGGCGGCTACGAAGCCGTCAACCGCGTGCAACCGTTTATGATCGGTCTGATTCTGGGCAACATCTGCGCGATGGTGGCGTGGATGCTGATCGGTTTATGGCAAGGCGTTCAAATCCCGTATTGGCCGGCTTAGGCAGAAATATTCAGTTTTTAAAATGGCACGCACAGACGCGGAGACGCAGAGAGAACGAAGTAATTAAAACCAAAAAGCACGAGCAATGAAGTTTTAATTGCTTCGTTCTCTCTGCGTCTCCGCGTCTGTGCGTGCCATTTTAAAAACTAAATGACATCAGAAAGAATTGCTTCTCGTTTTCCGCTTTTTACCTTCTTCGCCTTTCTTTGTGTCCTTGGTGGCCAACAAAAGTTTGGTGGCACGGCGCGTGCAAATCAGCGCGCGTTTATGCCGTTGCCGTCTCTCGATCTCGATTATCTCCGCTCCACTTTAACCCGTCTGCTCAACACGCCTTCGCCCGTTGGCTTCACTCAGCGCGGCTCCGATTTGTGCGTCGAGCTGCTCTGCCAATTCGATTTGCCCGTCGAAATAGGGCGCAAAGGCATCGTGACCGCGCAACTCACCGGCAAATCCGACAGCGCGCCGCGCGCGGTGACGGCGCACATTGATACTCTGGGCGCCGTCGTCAAAGCCATCAAGCCCAATGGACGCCTACGCATCGCCAAGTTGGGCGGCTTCTCGTGGAATACGCTGGAAAACGAGCGCGTCACGCTCTACACCGACGACGAAACCGAATATCGCGGCGTCATCTTGATCGCCAACGCTTCGCACCATCTTTACGAAAGCGGCAACGGCCAAGTCCCGCGCGACGCCGAGCACATGGAACTGCGCTTGGATGCGCCCGCGCAAACTGGCGAAGAGTTGGAAAAGTTGGGCATCGGCGTCGGCGATTTCATCGCCTTCGATTCGAGTCCCGAATGGAATTACGATTACATCCGCGCGCGCTTTCTCGACGATAAAGCTCTCGTCGCCTGTCTGCTGACGGCCATCAAGTCGCTGCATGATGCCGGATTGCAACCGGCGCAAAATACCACAATTCACATTCCCAATTACGAAGAAGTCGGTCACGGCGGCTCGACCGGCATTTCGAGCGCTGTCCACGAACTGCTGGCGCTCGATGTTTCGCCGATGGGCGAAGACCAACACAGTAGCGAGCATTCTTGCACCGTCTGCGCGCGCGACGCCGATGGGCCGTATGATTTGCGGATGCGCCGTCGCCTGAAACGGTTGGCAAACCAGTTCGATATTGATCTGGTAGTTGACACCTTCCCCGAATATTGCAGCGACGGCGACGCCTTATGGAAATCGGGCGCCGACGCGCGCGTGGCGCTGATTGGGCCAGGCGTTGACGCGACGCACAGCATCGAGCGCACGCATATGGACGGTTTGGTAGCGACAACGAATTTGGTGGTGGCCTATCTGTTGGATGAGGCGTTGGAGTAAAGTAAAGGGATGGGCAATCAAATAGAATCTGGTAAGCGCGTGTTGCGCTACCATCTTCAATATCATTGGTGATATACTGCGTTAGGTATGCCGCCTGTTCAGCCGAAAAGCGTTGTTCTTCTTCATGGGGAACTCAAGACGCCTCCGCTGTCGGTGCAAGCGCGCATCGAAATCGGACGTTTGTTGAGAGCTTTGCAAGAAGGTGAAATGTTGGCGATGCCTCATTCGCGACCTATGCCTTCGATTGGGCGGCGTTGTCACGAACTGCGCGTCAACGATGAAGACAACACTTGGCGCGTCATTTACCGGATAGATAAAGACGCAATTGTCATCGCCGAAGTATTTTCTAAGAAGACGGAGCAAACCCCACCCAAAGTCATCAAAGTCTGCCAGACACGATTCGCCAATCGCGAAGAACCGGAGTAAAGATTTAGGCCGACTTAAACTACATGAGGAGATAACCGCACATGAACAGACAAGACGTAGAACGTTTGGAAGCCCAGGGCTTCTCGGTGGGCAACGCCTCCGATTTTCTCGGTCTTACGCCCGTTGAGGAAGCCCTGGTCGAAACTGGTTATGTGCTTGCGAAATTGGTGCGCGAAACTCGCGTCGCTCAGGGCTTGACTCAGGCTCAACTCGCCGTACGATTGGGCACCAGTCAACCGAATATCGGACGCCTCGAAACGGGTGTTGCGACGACGTTCGATAAACAGTTCGCCGCGCTCTACGAAATGGGCCTCAGTCCCCACGCAATCGGCGATGCTATCGCCAGCGTCGAGCAAGGCTTGGAGCGTGTGCGCTCGATTGCCGAGCGCACTTTGGTCGCGGCTTGAGTTTGGATGATTGCGTATGAACCAACTTCTTCTTACCGATGCGGCGTTCAAGGGCGATTTGAACGAAGTGAAAAGGCTCCTTGCAGAGGGCTACGACATTAACCTTGAATTTGACTACGGCACGGTGAAAAGAACTCCGCTTGATAACGCGATAGAAAACGAGAATCTCGAAGTCGTTCGATTTCTTCTCGAAAATGGAGCGGAAGTTGATCGAAGTAGTGAATTTGGCACGCCGCTGCTTCACGCGATGAACACCGAAACTGATTCCGCCAGTTGGCGCGGCGAGCCAGCCTCATTCGTGCCTTCTGCTGCAACTACCACTTTACTCATTGAGTTAGGGGCAGATGTCAATTTCAAGTCGGAAGATGGCGATTTGCCTTTGGATTTCGCGATGCGCAATAGCCACGCTCTCGCGGGAGAGATTTTGCGAAAACATGGAGCACTGACAGCGGAAGATTTGCGCGCGCCAAATCTATAAAAGCCCAATTTCTGCTAAATCTAAAATGTTATGTTAGAACACACGAAAGATGCGCTCGAAGCGATCCGCCAAGGATTGCGCGCCAAGGGTGATGGTCTTTGACCTGCCTCAACGAAAATTACAACTAACCGAACTGGAAACACAGGCCGAAGACCCCGACTTGTTGGATGAGGCTTTGGGGTAGGTCGCTGCGATATAATTGAATAGTGAAAGTAAAAGCGATTATCGATCTCATCGAAGATGATGGTTGGCGAATAGTAAGGCAAAGAGGGAGTCACCGCCAATTTCATCATCTTGTTAAAACGGGAACTGTTACCAGAAACAAGCCGTAAGGCCCCTGCATTTATGCACGGGGATATAAGGCTTTCGACTTCGGAGAAGTCGGGTTGCATCACAGTTGCGATTTAGGTATAATTTATTGCGTGAACACGATTTGCCT